>Ga0181595_10000032_pt1 | contig 126686 bp, 103 predicted proteins | sample 041ome_7_FD_145604 | JGI IMG/M metagenome (GOLD analysis project Ga0181595, IMG submission 145604) | Coastal salt marsh microbial communities from the Groves Creek Marsh, Skidaway Island, Georgia - 041401AS metaG (spades assembly) | ecosystem: Environmental > Aquatic > Marine > Intertidal... | reverse complement strand
CAAGCACAAGACTAACCGCATCGAGTTTAAATTCTTTGGTGTAACGCTTTCTTTCAGGCATCTCTTTCTCCAGTTAAGCTGATATTATACTCTTAACTGGACTGGTCAATTCAATTGGACCACGTCAAAGATTATGCACTTTCAGCTGTAGCGTTTACGACATCATCAATTGCATTAACCGCGCTATCGATATATTGCGCCAATGACGCCTGCTGAGATTTGTCTAAACGCAGCCCATGCTTAGTCCTGCGCCAAATCACGTCTTCTAACGTGCAAGCCCATTCACAATTTATAAGGTAGTCGACTTCGGCACGGTATAACCCTGCGCCAAAATCTTCTCCCATCTCTTTTACAGCTGTGAGGCCTGTTAAAAATTTATAGCATAACAAACCGTATTGACGGGCGTATCGCTCTGCAATCGACTTTTCTAGCCATGGAAAATCGCTTCCCAATTTTGCAACGAGAGAAGCATGGTTCTCGAATGCACCGCCAGGAAGGGGAACTGTCTTCGTCCATGCTTTCTTGGCTTTGGGAAAACACGTTACGAGTTTGTCGACAGCGTGCTCAGCCAGTTTTCTATAGGTTGTAATCTTTCCGCCAAAAATATTGAGCAGAACAGGTTCTCCGGCTTTGCCTTTCAACTCGACCTTATAATCTCGGGTAAGCTCTTGCGCCGATGCATTCTTCTCTTCTAACAAAGGGCGCACACCACTGTAGGAATGTATAATGTCGGACTGCGTAATCTTCTTTTTAAAATAGTTATTCACTACTTCAACAAGATAGTCAGTTTCGGCTTTGGAGATTGCAGCATCAGAAGGATTGCCTTTAAAATCTTCATCTGTCGTACCCACCAATGAAAACTCCCCTTCATAGGGGATCACAAAGACAATTCTGCCGTCTTTGTTCTGTAGAATGTATGCTTCCTCTGTGTCGTAAAGCTTTGGCACAATAAAGTGGCTGCCTTTAACCATTCGCATCGCATTGGGGTTGTTCACATTGACTAAGCGATCCAGGAACGAAACAGCCCAAGGACCTGCGGCATTAACAATAGACTTGGCCTTTATTGTAAATGTTTTCCCTTTTGCGCTTTTAAGTTCAACCTGCCACAAATCATCCTGTTTCTCAGCTTTGACGCACTCGGTCCGCGTATAAATTTCTGCGCCTTGATCTTGCGCAGCCAATGCATTCAACACCACCAAACGGGCATCATCGACCCAGCCATCCGAATACTCAAAGCACGTTGTAATGTCGCTTACTAAGGGACTATCGCTTGTGGTTGAAAGCTTGCGTGAACGAGGCAAAATATTACGTTTGGCTAACGAATCATACATAAATAAGCCAATTCTAATCATCCAGGCAGGCCTAAGATGCTTTTGGTGTGGTAAGCGAAAACGTAGCGGCCACATTATGTGTGGGGCTTTTTTTAATAGAACTTCGCGCTCGGCCAACGCTTCTTTTACCAATCGAAACTCATAATGCTCTAAATATCGAAGACCACCGTGAATAAGCTTACTACTAGACGACGAGGTAGCACCGGCAAGATCACCCTTTTCACACAAAGCAACTGAAAGACCTCGGCCTGCGGCATCAAGTGCGACGCCCACACCATTCACTCCGCCGCCAACGACGAGAACGTCTACCATTTTTTCAGATTGATTGCCGTGTTTCATAAAAAGCTGCCTTTGATGGTGTTCATTTATTTGGCTATTTGACCGCCAAAAAGAAAACATGTCAACATAAAACGAACATTTACGAACATTAAAGGAATGTAAGTGAAAGTGCTAAAAGAGAGTTCTTTAACGACTACAACGGACGAATAGAGGATGAGACACGGCGCACGGGCACTGATAATAACGCAGAGAAGAGCCAGTTTATGCTGTCCAGAGACAGTGAGATTTGTATGCCTTAATCGGCCAATGATTATGCTTTGACGAAAGTAATATTATTTTCTTTAATAATTTTGCTTATGCTGGGCGGCGGCGTTTTATCGCAGACTAAGCAATCGACCTGAGAGATATGCCCTTGCTCGACCATAGCGCGACGCTCAAATTTGCTGTAGTCAGCAGCGAGAATAACATGTTGAGTATGTTGCAAAATGGCTTGTGAAACTTTGACTTCACGAAAGTCAAAATCGAGCAGCGCACCGTCTGAACTAATACCACTTATACCTATTATGCCGTAGTCCATACGGAACTGACTTATAAAATCACACGTGGCTTCACCAATGATACCACCGTCGCGATAGCGTACTTCGCCAGCAGCAATAATTACCGAGAAGTCTTCTTTTGCTGACAAGATAGTTGCAACATGGATGTTGTTTGTTACAACATGCAGGTTTTTATGATTGAGCAGTTTAGTAGCAATAAGCTCAGTCGTTGTACCTATATTGATAAATAAAGACGCACCATCGGGGATCATGGCGGCAACAGCTTCAGCAATTTTCTCTTTTACTTCACTGTTTTGCGTTTTACGTTCTTGATAAGGCGTATTTTCCCAACTTCTATTTAACCCTGCTCCACCGTGATAGCGACTTACCACACCGTTTTCAGCAAGTTGGTTTAAGTCTCGTCGAATAGTCTGAGGCGTGACATCGCAAGTTTTCACCAAGTCGTCAATTGACATGAAGCCATGCTGTTTTATAAGGCCAACAATTTTTTCGTGTCGTTGCGTTTGGTTCATTGCGCGTCCTCGAGTTAAAAATTGCCGTAGATTATACGTGCTTAAAATAAAAGTTCCCATTATTAAACGAATACCAAATGTTCGTTTTCGAAAACATAGCATTGTTAAACGGGTGTAAATAATGCAAACTCTACGAAAACTATCTTCAGGAGTGGTCTCATGGGACAACATATTCTTGCCATTGATCAAGGCACAACAAGCTCTCGCAGTATTATTTTTTCGTCGAAAGGAAGTATAGAAGCTATTGCTCAACAAGAATTTTCGCAAAAATACCCGAAAGATGGCTGGGTTGAACATGATCCAGAAGAGATTTGGGAAAGCGTTACCGCCACCCTTAAGGAAGTTTTTAACAAATGTAACTTAGTGCCATCTGATATTGCTTCTATTGGTATCACCAACCAACGAGAAACCACATTAGTATGGAACAAAAACACAGGTAAACCTGTGTATCCAGCCATTGTTTGGCAGGACAGACGCACCGCACAGTATTGTAGAGATTTCAGTGAAGATGAATCATTTGTCTCTTATATCACTGAAACTACAGGGCTCTTACTTGACCCTTATTTCTCTGCAACCAAAATAGCCTGGATACTGGATAATGTGGAAGGTGCCCGCGAAAAAGCAGAAAACGGCGAGCTACTCTTTGGAACGGTCGATACGTTTTTGATTTGGCGTCTCACTGGTGGAGAGTCACATAAAACCGATGCCACAAACGCGTCTCGCACTATGTTGTTTGATATTAATAATCAGCGTTGGGACGAGAAATTACTGAGCAAGTTCAATATTCCCCTATCAATGCTGCCAGAGGTAATGGACTGTGCCGCTGACTTTGGTGTTATCAAGGAAGACATCATCGGTAAAGCCATTCCTATCCAAGGCGTAGCAGGCGACCAACAAGCCGCTCTCGTCGGTCAGGCGTGTTTTGAAAAAGGCATGGCGAAAAGCACTTACGGTACTGGATGCTTTATGATCTTAAATACCGGAGAGAAGCCTCTAACGTCGAAAAATCGATTGCTAACCACTGTAGGCTATCGTCTTAATGGAAAGACTACTTATGCGTTAGAGGGCAGTATTTTTATGGCCGGCGCTACGGTGCAATGGCTTCGAGATGGGTTAAAGCTCATTGACGACGCCGCAGAAACTGAAGCGCTCGCGCAGCGTGCCAGACAAGACAACGGCGTATTCCTTGTGCCGGCATTTACAGGGTTAGGCGCACCGTATTGGGACCCAGATGCTCGAGGTGCAATTCTGGGGCTGACACGTGACACTGGCATTAGCGAAATTGTTGCCGCAGGCTTGCAATCTGTTTGCTATCAAACCAAAGACCTTCAAAAAGCCATGGAAAGCGACGGCGCGCGCCCAACGACCATTCGTGTCGATGGGGGCATGTCGCGTAATGACTGGGTTATGGGCTTCTTGTCCGACATTTTAGGTGCTGAAGTAGAGCGACCCGAGATCACCGAAACTACGGCGCTCGGCGCTGCATTTCTCGCAGGATTGCAGTCTGGCCTTTTCAATTCTATTGATGACTTAACCCAGTGTTGGAAGAGTGATAGCGTTTTCACTCCTAGATTGACAAAACAACAGCGCGATAAAGCATATGACGGCTGGAAAGAGGCTGTTGCCCGAATTCGCTGCTCCTAATTTTCCCTTATTTTTCTGATTGTTAATAAAGTGCGGTTATAAACCGCACTTTTTTTATACAAAAATATTTTTTATAACATTGTAATTACATTGTCATTTTGTGCTAGTATTGAAATCAAGGTAAACGTTTCACCTTTTACCTTAAAACATAAACCCTATATTTTTCATAATGTTACAAATAATAATCGCGAAAATATAAGGTTAAATGTGTAAAAGTATTGTTAATAAGCTTGATCCGCACATACTAAAAACGTAATTTAAGTGCAAAATACGTTAAAACGTAGCCTACTCACGGAGAAAACACAGTGACACATAAAATTAACACATCACAGTTAGGCCCTATTGCAAGACGCTCACTTTTAGGTGTTGCTATCGCCTCTGCCCTACACGCACCGGTTGCATTTTCACAAGACACCAACACGCAAAATGTAAACGATGCACCTGTTGAAGTAATTGAGGTTCGAGGCATTGTAAGCAGCTTGAAAAGAGCAATGGCTGACAAGAAAGAAAACCTCGCCGTTTCAGACGGTATTGCAGCAGAAGATTTAGGTAAGTTTCCAGATTTAAACGTTGCTGAATCACTTCAACGTATCACTGGTGTTTCTATTGACCGTAACGGCGGCGAAGGCCAGCAGGTAACGGTACGTGGTTTTGGTCCTCAATTTAACACAGTACTTGTTAACGGCCGTCAGCTTGCTTCAGACGATGCTGGTCGTGCATTTAACTTCGACGTACTTGCTGCAGACCAAATTACGGGTGCAAGTATTTTCAAAAGTGGGGTTGCTAACCTGCAATCAGGTGGTATCGGTTCTACCATCAACGTTTCAACTGCTCGCCCATTTGACTACGACGGCTTCCAAGCAGTAGGTAGTCTCAAAGGGATGTACGAGACACTTTCAGAGGAAACGTCACCTCAGGCTTCATTCCTAGTAAGTAACACCTTTGCCGACGATAAGTTCGGTTTGCTTCTTGCGGTATCACATCAAGAGCGTGAAGTTCAAATTAACCGTATTCAAACGGCAGGCTGGCGCCCGGGCCTAACGCTATCTAATAGAAATGATGGTGTGATTGCATCAAACGTATACCTTCCTCGCAACTGGGACCAAGTTGTAGACCAACAAGATAGAACACGTACTAACGCATCGCTCGTAGCGCAGTTCGCGCCATCTGATGACGTTACTATTACATTAGACGGTTTTGTATCTAAGTTTGAAATTGACTCACAGGTAACTGACTTAGCATCATGGTTCGAGCCAGATCGCGTCGGTTCTGCAACCATTTCAGAATTCGGTACTGCAATTCAATTTACGCAAGAAATTGACCTTCACCAAGGCAGCGGCAACCCAGCATCTGACTTTGTTTCGTCAACCCGTGGTGTGCGCGATGTTACAAATAAAGGTTTCGGCTTAAATGTAGACTGGCAAGTGACAGAATCACTTTCTGCGACTTTCGACGTTTCGACATCCGATGCTGAAAATGATATTGGCGGTAGAGGCCGCTTTAATGTCATAGGTATAATCAACAATTATGAGTTTGACGGTACAGGCAGCACACCTACTGTAATTCATGACGGTTTTGGTAATGGACAACTTCCAGACATTTCGCTCAACCGCCTTCACTACAATGACCTTGGTAACGTTGTTGCTTCAGAAGATGAAGTAACAGAATACAAAGCCGATTTCACTTACCTAGCTGACTCTGATGTATTCCGCAAAGCTGACTTCGGTATTCTGCGTTCAGAGCGTGAAAAATTTGTTTTCCAAGAGTTTGCTTCTCAGTGTGCATTCTGTGGCTATGGAGCAGCGGCACCAATTGACGAACTAAATATCCGTCCATTTACTGCAAACAACTTTTTTAGCGGTCTGATTGATACTTGGTATACGTATGATGGCGATGCATACTTAGACTATCTTGCTTCTCAAGGTGCTCCTGTAATCCCTACGTTGCAAAACAACTATTACAATATCGAAGAAGAAGTAACCGCGTTATACGCACAATTCGAGTTTGGTTATGACATCGGCGATATGCCATTAACAATGAATTTTGGCGCACGTTATGAAGAAACAAACGTTGCAGTTTCAGCAGTACAAGCATTTGTTTCAGATATCGTTCCAACTACTGACCTAACACTATTCTCAAATGTATTTGCTCCGGCAGACAATATCACTGGTACAACGTCTTACTCGAACCTTCTACCTAGCTTGAACGTGAAGCTAGAAGTGCAAGAAGACATGATTGTTCGCTTCTCGCGCTACGATTCTTTGACACGCCCTACTATGTCGCAGATGTCACCAGCTACTACATTTGGTGAACCTCGTCGTCAAAACCTTCAAGCGAGTGGTGGTAACCCAAATCTTAAACCTTTTAGTGCTGAAAACTGGGACCTATCATTTGAGTGGTACTACAGCGATGACTCTGTTATCTCGTTTGCAGTATTTAACAAAGAGGTAGAAGACTTCATTGTTACGCTTTCAGGCGCAGAAACTTACAACATGACGGACCGTCTTCCAGGTGATTTCCGCTGCGCAGCCGCAGACTGTGCACCGGGGGTATCACTTGATCCGCAAGATCCAAATCGCGACGTAGTAGCCGACACTGAAGAACTAAACGGAGCAAGTGAAGTTTATACGGTTACTCGCCCGCAAAACGGTGAAACCGCTACGGTTAACGGTTATGAAATAGCCATTACTCACGTATGGGATAACGGCTTTGGTGTAACTGCTAACGCTACGGTAGTTAACAGCGACGCAGAAGTGTCTGGTGACACTAGCCAAACATTTGCACTAGAAGGGCTTGGTGATTCACAAAACCTTATCGTGTTCTATGAGCGCGATGCGTTCCAAGCACGTGTTGCGTTTAACAACCGTGAGTCTTTCCTATTTGCACTTGATAACGGTTTATCGGGCGAACCGACTACCACAGAAACATATGGTCAGTGGGATGTGAGTGCGAGTTACGATATTAATGAAAACCTAACGGTGTTCGTTGAAGGAATTAACGTAACAGAAGAAGAGCTTACACAAACAGGCCGTTTCCCAGATCAGATTTACTCTATTGAAGACAATGGCGCTCGCTACTCTGTAGGTATCCGAGGCTCATTCTAAAATTAGTGTGTGTTTTGGCAGGGGTAAAACCCTGCCATTTATCCATAAGCCTATTGGCAAAACGAGTACGTTTATGGATAAATGTAAGATTCATTCACGATTCCATTTAAGTAGTGTTATTCAATGAACCATTCATCTAATAATTTTCAAAAACAGCGCATCGTTATTGTGGGGGGTGGCACGGCTGGCTGGTTAACAGCAGCAATAGTGGCATCAAAACACAAGCTTGCTATGGGTGAATGCGGCTTAGACATTACGCTTGTTGAGTCGAGTGACATACCAACCGTCGGTGTAGGCGAAGGCACGTGGCCAACTATGCGTAACACGCTCAAAGACATTGGTTTGTCTGAAAAAGAGGTGTTTCGACGCTGTAGCGCCGCGTTTAAGCAAGGCGGTAAATTTGTTAACTGGGTAAAGGGCGGTGGCGATTTTTATTATCACCCGTTTACCGTTCCATTAGGCTATGGTCGAGTGGAAATGGCTCCTTATGTGGGTGATATCGCAAATTTTGCCAACGCCACTAATTTTCAACAGCACGTCTGTGAAAACAACATGGCGCCCCGTACACTCAGCGAACAAGAATACAGTAGCGCACAGTCGAACTACGCTTATCACTTAGATGCTGGTGCATTTGCTGATATGTTACGCGACTTCAGCAAGTCACAACTTGGTGTAAAGCATATCGTCGCGACAGTAGAAAGCGTGGCTGCGTCATCAAATGAACATATCGACAATGTTTCGCTTAATAACGGCTTGATTCTTGAGGCCGATTTATTTGTTGACTGCTCTGGCTTTCGTTCATTATTGCTTGGTGAAACACTAGGTGAAAACATTGTTTCAACCGATGACGTACTATTTAATAACTCTGCCCTAGCCCTTCATGTACCCCACGAAGAAGACTTCGAAATAAAGCCCTATACCCAAGCAACAGCACAAGAAGCAGGCTGGATTTGGGATATTGGTTTATCTTCTCGAAGAGGTGTAGGCCACGTTTATTCTACTGAGTTTACTACTGACGAACGAGCAGAAGAAGTGTTGCGTCAGTACGTCGGTGACAAGCACGGTGACCTTAAAGCGCGCACAATTCGCTTTAACTCTGGTTATAAGAAGCGTATTTGGAAAGGGAACTGTATTGCCGTAGGTTTATCTGCAGGATTTGTAGAGCCTTTGGAGGCAACAGCCCTCATGCTTATCGAGATTTCAGCGCGTTATATTGCAGAGCAAATGCCGTTGCCGGCGTCAGCTATGCCTATCGTTAGCCAGCGCTTTAACCAACAAATGAATTATCGCTGGCAACGCATTATCGACTTCTTAAAACTCCATTATATTTTCAATCAACGTAGTGAACCTTACTGGGTTGCCAATCGCGATCCTTCAACTATTCCCGACTCATTAAAAGAAGATTTAGAGATATGGAAGTATCGTGGCCCACAAATTGCTGATTTTTCGGCGGCAATTGAGCTATTCCCTGCCGCCAGCTATCAGTACGTACTATATGGAATGGGATTTTCTCCAGACTTTTCTTTGCAATCTCATTTCTACAACGAACGTGACTTAGCTGATAAGGTCATCCAGCAAAATCAGCTAATCACCCAGCAAAAACTAAGCAGTCTACCTAATCACCGCGACTACATTGAGCAGTGGTTGGCAAGCTAACGAGAACTATAATATGCCAAAATTTGAAACCTTATCGGCTGATACCCACAGCGCTCTAACTATTGACGAGAGCAAGCTTGCTAGTACTTATTCGAAATTTCATCTTCTCAATATTGAGATAAAAGAAGCCGTTCAAGCATCTAGTGATTTTCCTCTTTTTTTCAGTAAATCTACTGAAGCACAGTATTGGACAATTTCAGCATTGTGCGGACTAGCCCCCCAAGAAAACGTATTTGAGACTCAAGGCACATGGCTTGGTCACTATGCACCGCTTAGTCTTCGAACCTTACCTTTTATCGTACGATTGGGAAATGACGGAAAGCAGCAAGAAGTTTTAGTTGATGTCGACTCGCCAGCAGTTTCTTCTCAAAACGGTGAAGCACTCTTTTTGCCTTCAAAGCGCCCTACGGCTTACTTAGATAATAAAAAGAAGTTGCTAGATGAGCGCGTTACCGCAATGCAGCAAACCGCTGTAATGATGAATCAAATTAGCGAGATGGGGCTCATTCATACTGTTGACTTGATTATAGAGTACAAAGACAACACTAATCAGCGCGTGGGCGGATTAGCTACCGTAAATGAGCAACGCTTGCAAAACCTTACAGGTGAAGAACTCGCTAGCCTAAATCAAAAGGGCCTGCTCAACGTGCTTTTCAATATTCTAGGCTCTATTTTGCAAGTGAACCGCGTTATCCGTCTTCATAACACTAAATTTCCTGATCGCGCTGTAAACAACATCAAGTTCGAAACCAGCAAGTCATAACTATCCTCTAGGAGTAAAACATGTTTTCCAGCACTATTCAGGTGTCTGTTTTTGTCTTTGTGACTGCTTTAATTGGTTTTCTTACCTACTTAAGTTGTCGCGGACAGAACAGAAATGCCCAAAACCAAAACCGCGAATACTTTCTTGCAGGCGGAGGCCTAGCTTGGTATTTCGTAGCGGGTAGTATCACGCTCACTAACCTGAGTACTGATCAGCTTGTAGGTATGAACGGTAACCAAATGGCTTTGTTAGCCTTATGGGAACTAGCAGCCGTTGTAGGCCTATTCGTTCTAGCAAAAGTATTTTTGCCTGTGTATTACAAGTTCAAATGTACAACGACAACGGAACTTCTAGAGCAGCGCTATCACGACAAACATATCCGAGCGGTAATCAGTGCTTTGTTTTTCGCGGGTAGTGCTTTAATTTTCTGCCCAGCGGTAATCTATTCGGGTTCATTGTTCATGCAGTCTATGTTTAACGTTGAACTACCGCTAATGTATATTGCAGTTATCTTCGTTATCGTTGGTGCTCTGTACGCTATCTTCGGCGGTCTTCGTGCTGTTGCAGTATCTGATACCTATTCGGGCGTGCTTCTTTTAACCATGGCAGTACTAGTGGTAATTCTAGCCCTTCAAGCCATCGACTATAACTTTGACGGCATTCCGAAGGAGCGACTTACGCTAATTGGCGATGATGAGTCTCCAATCCCGTGGCACACCTTGCTTACCGGTATGATTTTCATTCAAATGTTCTACTGGGGAACGAACCAGGTTATTACGCAACGCGCTATGGCTGCCCCTTCATTAAAAGAGGCACAAAAAGGTGTGTTCGCAGCTGCCGGTATCCGCTTACTCATAGTGCCTGCAATTATTGTTATTCCAGGTATCGTTTCATACAAACTATTCGGCGATATTGGTGATAGTGCTTACGGAAAAATTGTTGCCACTGTATTGCCCGATTGGCTTTCTGGTGTATTCGCTGCGGCTATGGCAGCAGCAGTGTTAACTACGTTTAACAGTAACTTAAACTCAGCCACAGCACTTTATGTGTGCGACATTCACGAAAGCTATGTCAATAAAACACCTAATGTGCCTAAGCTAAGCGGATACGTAACTGTTCTATTATGTTTAGTATCGCTTGCGCTTATTCCTGTCTACCAACAAGCTGATAGTATTATTAACCTGGTTCAAAAGCTTTATGGCCTATTAAGCATGCCTATTCTTTCGGTATTTATCGTGGGTTTGCTGTTTAGAAACGTACACGCTTTTGCCGCCATTGGCGCGGTACTGTTCGGTGTTTCTATTTATGCACTTATGAGCTTTGAAGCTTCACCCATGTATGCGCCATTTGGGCTTCATTACATACACCTTATGTTCGCAACCCTTATTGGCTGTGTCGCCTTTGCTCTTATTGTGAACCGCGTGGTGTTTAGCCAAAAAGCAGAGTTTTCTTTAGAGCTTTATAAAAAAGAAGCTTAACATTTTAGAAACACGTAGAAGAAGGATGTCATTGGCATCCTTTTTTGTTTTTAACAATTTATATCGTCTATATTTTACACCTATTGGTCAGACTTCATTTCCTTTGCAATGCAGACTACCATTGAAAGTAAAACGTTTACCCCAAAACTGTAGAATAGGTGAAGTGAACGTGATTTAATATGCGAAACTACAGCGTAAGAGGACAACACTTACGTTGTAAAAAAGTTGTATCACCACCTAATTTACGTTTTATTAACGCTGAGGTTTTTATGTCGTCACTTTCTCAATTCGTACGCCTGTCGAACGAAAAAGTCACCTTAATATTCGACTGTCAGGGTCGTATGCCAAAAGTCATTTACTATGGTGCGCCATTAAGTGACAGCACAACGCCTGAAATGCTCAGCGTTTTAAACACACGCCAAGAAGCTAAGTGTGCGCCTGTTATTGAGCCTCCTATTTCACTCGTGCCGACCCACGGTGAAGGTTGGACAGGTCAGCCTGGGCTTGAAGTATCAGGCGATGCAGATCAATGGTCGGCGGGCTTCAGTTTGATTGACATCAATCAAGAAGGGTTATGCGCCTCTTTTATCGCTGAAGACACTCATCGCGGCATGCGCCTTATCACTACTGTTGAACTCGATGCAGAGACTAGCGTTGTTAAATACGTTTCTCGCATTGAAAACTGCGGAAGCAGTGCGCTAAACCTCAGTTATTTAAATGCGGCGAGTCTTCCACTGCCGACAACTGTAACCAAAATCAAGACATTTGAAGGCCGCTGGTCAGCAGAGTTTCAAACTAAAGATCACGATTTATTCTTTGGTAGCTATGTGCGTGAAAACCGCCGTGGCAAAACCTCTCACGACACCTTCCCTGGCCTGATTGCATTCCCTCAAGGGACGGGGGAACTGCAAGGCGAATGCTATGGTTATCACTTGGGCGCTTCTGCAAACCATAAGCTTCGCGCAGAGCTAATGGCTGACGGTAGAAGCTATGTTCAATTTGGTGAATTACTATTCCCAGGGGAAGTGGTTCTTAGTGCAGGAGAAAGCTACACATCACCTGTGCTTTATACTGGCTATGGCTGTGAAGGTTTCTCTTCCCTGTCGCAACAGTTCCACAATTTCATTCGCAGCAATGTGCTAAATCACAGCGCTGAATCTAAGCCTCGCCCTGTACACTACAATACGTGGGAAGGGATTTATTTCAACCATAATGAAGAAGAACTGAAAGCCTTAGCTAATAAAGTAGCGCCATTGGGTATTGAGCGTTTTGTGTTAGACGATGGTTGGTTCAAAGGACGCAGAAACGATAAAGCGGGTCTTGGTGACTGGTTTGTGGATGAAGCGATTTACCCTGAAGGATTAGATGGACTAATTGACCATGTTACTGGTCTTGGCATGGAATTCGGCATTTGGTTTGAGCCAGAAATGGTTAACCCAGACAGCGACTTGTATCGCGCACATCCTGAATGGGCACTGCATACTGAAAACAACCCTCACGTTCCTTTCAGAAACCAATATGTGTTGGACTTAACCAACCCTGAAGTGGTTGAGTACCTGTATAAAGTCATTACCGATGTCCTAAAAGCGTATCCCAAAATTAGCTACATTAAATGGGACATGAACCGCGACGTAAACCACCCAGGCAATCTTCAGGGTAAACCGGCAATGCATGGTCAAATGGCCGCGCTTTACAGCTTAATTGACCGTGTCAAAGCCGCAAAGCCAGGCATTGAAATTGAAAGCTGCTGTTCAGGCGGCGGCCGTGTAGATTTGGGCATATTGCCACACACTGACCGCTTCTGGACGTCGGACTCTAACGACGCACTAGACCGATTGTATATTCAACGCGGCTGCTCTTATTTCTTCCCGTCTGAAGTAATGGGTGCCCATGTTGGCCCACGTGACTGTCATATTACGGGCAGACACTTATCTATTGAGATTCGTGCAGCAGTGGCCTTGTTTGGTCATATGGGTATCGAGATGGACCCGCGTGAACTGACAGATCACGAGCAAAAAGTATTGGCCAATGCCATTTCGCTTTATAAGAAATATCGTCATATAACACACGGCGGCGATCTGTTTCGTATGGGCGATGACGGCATGAATGTGAAATTTGGTTATGTATCAAAAGACAAACAAGAAGGCATTTTTGCTTATAACAGTGTGATAGAAACCGTACGCACCACGCCTAACCGTTTTTACTTCGCAGGGCTTGATGCTGACAAGCAATACACCATTGAGCGAGTATGGCCTGAAAAGCTAAAAGAATACACGCCATCTATTTTGCAGCAAACTGAAGGGCACGTATTCTCGGGTGAAGTCCTAATGAAATATGGTATGCAGCTGCCGGTACTCTTCCCACAAACTGCATTAATTTATACAGTAAAAGCGGTGTAGCTTGTTAAAGCACAACGCGCAATACAAAACATAGACTACAAAAGACGAGGCGAGCGGCGGAATGTTAAGCCGCCGCTCGCTTTTTTAATGCCTTTTTAATTTTCTTGAGTGTTTTAGAAAAACGCTCGTCCTTATCCTCTTTGATAGCTTCAACCACCTCTTGTGCTTCACTGAGGTTGTTGGCGTTAAGAAGGAGTTCGGCTAGGCGCAGTTGAGCCCATTTGGCAGTCGGCAGGCCGTCGGTATCAATTGTCGCGGTTTCATAATCTTTCAAATAGCTTTTTAGCGTGGTGATGCCCAGATCCGTGTACTCGCCACTTTCAACAGCAACTTGCCCTAAACGATATTTTCCATACATAAGGCTAGCTTTACGCTTCTGGTAAGTATCCCATTCTTCACCGTCTGTTTTCGCAACCGGAGCCAAATCCGTCTCTGATAAGGGCAGCAATGTATTGTAAGACGCAGCGTACTGCTCGTTGCCTAAATAGAAACTGCCTAACTCAACTCTGGCACGAATTTGAGTATTATTATCTTTAATTAAAGAAGCAAATATCGCCTCGGCTTCAGCTTGTTTATCTTCATTGAGGTAAACGTTAGCGAGAGCAAATTGGCCTTCCGTAGGATCCAGTTTTGAAATTGTTTGAGCAAGCCTCATTGCCTCATCGGTGTCACCTCCAGCAATCGATGGCGCCATTAGATGAAACTGCATCAATGCTTGGTAGACAGCCACCTCATCAGGGGCAATTTCTACAGCTTTTTCTAGACTCTCCTTGGCTTTTTTAGCATAGCTCAGGGCTGAGAATATACTATTTGAAGCTTGGGCCCCCATTACGCTAGCGTGAGTGTGATAAGCCTTATAATTGTTACTGTAATACTGAATAAATTGCTCCGCAGCCTCTTCCGCATCATCTAAATCTATGTTCATAAGCGCAGAAATAAGCATGTTGTGCTGTTCTGGTGACTTTTCTTTAATTGATTCTAGAGTTTCTACAACGTACTTAAAGTCGCCCTGTTTGAAGTAGGTTTGTAAGACCTCAATATCACCGACGCTCCCTGGGACACTGCTTTGATCTTTTGCATGACTTTGGGCCACGATGGTTGACGGCAATACTATAAGAGAGCAAAGACACAACACTGACACGGTTAACTTACGCATCTTCATATCCTTATGGTTGGGTTTGAAGGTCTATTCCCAGACAGCACCTTCGGCTACCAGGACAAAACAAAAATTATGTTTAATACGTTACGTCAAAAAGAGTGGAGGTACAGCGAAAAGATGTAACAAGAAATAAAAAAGGGTGCTAGCGCACCCTTGATAGAACATTACTTACTTTCTATTTCTAAGCCTAATGCCCAGCGATCATCAAAGCCCTTCCAAGGCTCTGGCTTTTTACCGTCAACCGGTACTTGCGCACTTGAACCTTCGACATTTAGGAACTCACAGTAGTCGGACATTCCTTTGACATGACAGTTCATGAGCGCCAGTGCAAAGTGCTCGTTTATTGCGTTTAACTTTTGCACTTCCCACGCGGGCTCAATGTAGCTACCTAAGTCAAACTCACTACCATAGGCTTCTTTAGGCGCGGGGTGAGGCGCTACATTATGACGCGCATTTTTAATAGTCAGTAGTTTAGAACCTTTACTGCCGGTATTTTCAAATAACCACTTAATGCCGTCGTAACCAGAAATATCGTCGTTATCCCCTGCTACATAAAGAACCGGCACCTTGATGTTATTTAGTGATTCAACGTCAAATAGCTGATGTTGACCACCCCATGGTGCAAGTGCAAGTGCCGCTTTCCATGAGGGAAGCACATCATCGCTGCTGTCGTTACCACCGGCACAGGTGTTAAGCGCATTCTTTATAAGAGCAGCTACTTTAGGGTCTTGTGTACCGGTAAAGGTTGCCGCCGCTTGATCGTTAAATGCGTAGCAACCACCTACGGTACTTACCGCCCCGTAGCCACCCATTGAATAACCAATAATCCCAGCTTTGCTTGCATCAACATTGTCTTTAAAAAATTCGTTTTCGCTGATGCTGTTTAAAGTAAGTACTTGGTCTCGTGAGCGATTTAGTAATGTGCTTGGAAAACCTGAGTACGGGTTTTCGGCAAAATTAACGTCTTTATTCGTAGAATCTGTGTGGTCGATTGCCGCTACTACATAGCCATGAGACGCAAGGTGTTCGCCCAAATAAAACATAAGCGTACGGTAGCCAGTATAACCGTGAGAAATAACAATAACGGGATAGCGGGCTTCAGCTTTAGCAATGGGAGCTTCACGACTTGCGTCTGCCTGAATTTCAAATACCTGGCCGCTTCGGGTTTCATTAATGTAGGTTGCGGTTTCTCCGCCGCTTTCTGCGGGGTACCACACTTCAAGAGTAAGTGTGCGTTCAACATCATTGCCAGCAATATTTTTCACTGTGTCTGGAAATGTCGCTTCTATCGTTTTGACGCCTACATGATGCGCACCTTTATCACTTAGCGACGGCATCACGTCAGCGGGGAAAGGTTTATAAAGCGTTTGTGCTGCAGATACTGATGTGGATAACATCGCTGTCGTAGACGCTAGAGCAACAGCGCCAAAGAAAAGGGATAACGTTTTCATAATTTTGTTCGTTTTCTCGTTATTTATGGGCGAATTTATAATACCCCCTATTAGAAGCCACACAAGGAAACCACCATTATTATTGGTGATAAAAAGAAATAAAAAAAATTAATGAAACAGAAATTTACTGCTTTGCAGCGTTTATAAAGGCGTTTGAATTTCATGAGCACAGAAAAGAACGGGTATACCCTGCGACTATCAGACTTCTTAACCTCAGCATAAATGTCATTGAAAAAAATGGGTTAAACGTAACACCTAATGTTTGTTATTTATTCAGATAAGCCTTCTACATTTCATCAACAACTGGCTTTAAGCGTGTTAAATCACCATCGACAGTAAAATGGATATCAGTCTCGCATTAAGGGGAAATTACCTCAAAAAAAAGCCGCTGAGAATGCGGCTTTCAATAAATTAAGTTTACACTGTAAATTTTCCCGAACTAAAACGGGATATCGTCGTCAAAATCAAAATCAGGTTCAGCCATAGGTGGGTTTTTAGGCTGAGAAGGGCTACCACCTTGTGGCGCTTGGTTGTATCCACCGCCTTGGTTTGAGTTATATCCCTGCTGACCACCGCCTTGTTGCGGAGCTTGGTTATAACCGCCTTGTGCAGGTGCCTGGTTGTAACCACCTTGGTTGTTCTGAGGACGCTGATAGCCGCCGTTACCGCCGCCACCTTCACCGCCGCGACCGCCAAGCATTTGCATTTGATCGACGATGATTTCAGTCGTGTATTTATCTTGGCCTTGCTGATCTTGCCACTTGCGCGTTTGCAATTTACCTTCAACGTAAATTTGCGAGCCCTTTTTCAGGTACTCTCCGGCAATTTCAGCTAAGCGACGATACATTGTAAGGCGGTGCCACTCAGTGCGCTCTTGAACCTGACCTTGTTGGTCTTTCCAGCTTTCGCTAGTTGCTAGGCTTAAGTTCGCAACGGCGTTTCCGTTAGGCATGTATCTAACTTCAGGATCATTGCCAAGGTTTCCAACAAGAATAACCTTATTAACGCCTTTCGTTGCCATTGATGTCTCCTGTAACGTTTTTAGTGGCTTGCTGCATGAATCGTCTTATTCGGACATCAGCAAGCGCGAAATTTCATCGAATATTAGCCGGTTAGTATATCGTATTTTGTGAGGGAAAATTACAGTTTTTCGCCCTACGTTTACGATACTAACTGCAACACATTCTAGAACTTAACAAAATTTGTTGTCAGCGTCTTCTGAACTTTCGCGTTGTTTTTAGCAATCCCTAGTCAGGGCGTTTAGGTTTAAACGCCCTTTACTGAAGCTACCACCACGTGATGTAAAACGCTGCGGTAAGTATTACTACAGCCAAAGACGCTACGTTAAATCCACTCGTTGTTTTAAATTGCACTTCGTTTAGGTCAACCGCGCTTTCACTGATGCCTTTTTTCTCGAGAAGAGAAACAACCACAGCCAGCGCAACGCAAAGTAAGAACACAATGCCTACTCGGTCGATAAACGGCAGTTCTGGCAAAAATTGTCTAAATAAGAGGCTTAAAACAAATGAACCTAGCGCGGCTAAAAGGCCACCGTTTGCCGTGGTTTTCTTCCAGAACATGCCTAGCACGAATAGCGCGCAGATACCTGGTGTAAAGAAGCCGGTAAACTCCTGGATATACTGGAATGCTTGATCAAAGTTTCCTAACAACGGTTTAGCCACGATCATTGCTATAATAAGTGCGACAAGGCTCACGATTCGACCCACTTTTACGTAGTGCTGCTGAGACTCGTTTGGACGCTTATCTTTATAAAGGTCCATGGTAAATATGGTAGATACGCTATTTGTCATAGACGCTAGCGAAGACACGATCGCCGCTACTAATGCCGCAAAAATGATACCTTTTAGACCAACAGGCATTAACGTCATCAGGCTTGGGTATGCTTGGTCTGGCTTCGACAGATCCGGCACGATAAGCACCGCAGCAATTCCTGGTAGTACGACAATTAGCGGCATAAGCAATTTTAGGAATGCCGCAAACGCAATGCCTTTTTGTGCTTCTTGTACGCTTTTCGCCGCTAACGTGCGCTGGATAATGTATTGATTAAACCCCCAGTACGACAGGTTCATAATCCACATTCCCCCTACTAGCACTGAAATACCGGGCAAATCCATGTAGTGAGGGTTATCTTTCGACAAAATCATGTCGAACTTTTCAGGTAACTTATTGGTTAAATCAATGAACCCTTGAATTGCACCGTTGCCGTCGCTGATAAGGTTGAGCGCGGTATATGATAGAAATAGGCCGCCAAGCACAAGCAGCACCACCTGAATGATGTCGGTTAACGCCACTGCCTTTAACCCGCCATAGAGTGAATAAGTTAGCGAGAAAAGACCCAGGAACATCATACCGTAGATCATATCGACGCCCGCTATGGTGTTAATTGCAAGCGCACCAAGCCACAGCACCGCTGTGAGATTTACAAATACATAAACCCCTAACCAGAAGATAGCCATCACTTTGCGCACGCGATGGTCATAACGCTGCTCTAAAAATTGAGGCATGGTGTATATTTTATGTTTCAAGAAAATAGGCAAAAAGAACTTACCCACAATAAGCAGCGTAATGGCAGCCATCCACTCATAAGAAGCAATTGCCAAGCCTAATTGATAACCCGAACCAGACATGCCAATGATTTGTTCGGCAGATATATTGGCTGCGATAAGCGAGGCGCCGATAGCCCACCAGGGTAAGCTCGAACCTGCTAAAAAGTAATCATTGGTGTCCTTTTGATGTCCCTGCTTTTCACGAGATACCCACCACGCAATTGCAATGAGCGCGACGACGTATATCACAAACAAAGTGATATCTATTGATGCTAATTTCATAGTTTTTCCCAAAGTGTTTATTTTGGGTGCGGCGGTTGTATTTATGCAGGGAACACAGGTGAAAAATTGTTTTTATAATTATTATAGTTTTTGCCACACCAGCGTTGCGCCTTTATATAGACGCATTAACAATCCACTAACTGCACAGTTAATGTTCTAAGAACATAAATAGTGAGCAGCGAGTAATTGCGGACCTATTAGTACCACACTTTGTTTACTTTTTTTAAGAAGAAATGTGTGTTTTATGTAAAAAAAAGCCGCAACCCAAAGGTGCGGCTAAGGGAACAACACGTCTAAAAAGTAAAATTGTTTTATGCAGTAAAGATTCATACTTAAAGAGAGGTTTAGTCAGCAGGGCATTGTCGCTAAGCGAATGCCCCTTGTGTCGCTGTACACACATAGATATCGGCTTTGTAGCCGGTTTCATCAAAGTATTTGTCTTCAACCACTTGCTTCACAGCATCCACTTTGTCGGTAGGAGCAAGCGCAACTACGCAACCACCAAAGCCACCGCCAGTCATTCGTACTCCACCTGACTTACCTAGAACATCGTCAATGATCTCAACCAAGTAATCGATAGGGCGTACGGTAATTTCGAAGTCATCACGCATGGAGACATGTGATTGAGCCATCGCAATACCCACGGTTTCGATATCACCGCTTTTCAATGCGTTGCTTGCCGTTAACGTACGGGCATTTTCAGTAATAATATGTCGTGCACGACGATAAACGACCTCTGGCATATGCGGCTTTGCATTTTCCAGCATTTCCATCGTGGCCTCTCGAAGTGACGAGACGCCTAATAATGAGGCACCTTGCTCACATTGTTCGCGACGCAAGTTATATTCGCTATCAACTAAGCCGCGCTTCACATTTGAGTTGATAATAACGATTTGGTGTGAATCAGGTAGAGGTGAATGCTCAATCGCCAGCGACTGACAGTCGAGAAGCATGGCGCTCCCTTCGTTACCCATCGCAGAAATAAGCTGGTCCATAATGCCGCATGAACAGCCCACAAAGGTATTCTCTGCTTTTTGACCAAGAAGTGCTGCTTGCACCCCGTCTAACGGCAGTTCGTACAAAGCACTCAACGCTTTTAATATAGCCACTTCGAATGACGCTGAAGAACTCAAACCAGCACCTTGAGGTACATTTCCAGTTACCAATAGGTTTGCACCACCCACATCTGGCATTGTTTCTTTTAATACTTTTACAACGCCGCGAACGTAGTTCGCCCAACCCTGTTCTTCGTCGTAGACAATGTCAGATAATGGAAATTGATTTTGCTGGCCTTCGTAATCCAGCGCTGTTACCAAAATCTCGCTATCATCTCGTTTAGTAGCTGCAACCCAAGTACCGAAATTAATCGCGGCAGGAAATACAAAACCTTCATTGTAGTCCGTGTGTTCTCCAATTAGGTTTACTCGGCCAGGAGCATGGGCAATAAGTTCCGGCATATGGCCGTATTGCGCTTCAAACTTAGTTGAAAGTACTTGGTTATCCATTCGCATTCTCACGTTTTTTATAATGCACGGTAGACAGCGCTTTTAATCTGTCTGCTGCTTGTTCGGGTGTTAAATCTCGCTGCGCCTCGGCCATCATTTCATAACCAACCATGAATTTTCGCACGCTGGCTGAACGAAGAAGCGGAGGAAAGAAATGCGCATGTAACGTCCACTCTGGGTGCGCCTCATGGTCGAATGGAGCACTGTGCCATCCCATCGAATAAGGGAAAGAGGTCTCAAATAAATTATCGTACTTCGACGTTATCTCGCCGATGATCTTAGCGAGTGAGAGCGACTGGGCACTTGATAGCGAGTGCATTGATTGTACGTCGAACCGCGGTAGCAATAGGGTTTCAAATGGCCATGCAGCCCAGTACGGCACCACAACTACCCACTCATCGTTTTGGCATACAACACGCTCTTGCTTCGCCACTTCTTGTTCTGCATAGTCAAGAAGCATGGGGGTGTTGTTTTCATTGAAGTACTGCTTTAACTGCACCACTTTTTTTGCTGGATCTGTGGGAATATGCTGTTGTGCCCATACTTGACCATGAGGATGCGGGTTTGAGCAGCCCATCATTGAGCCTTTATTTTCAAAAACCTGTACCCAGCGGTACGTTTCACCCAGCTCAGCGGTTTGCGCTTTCCACGTATTAACAACGTCTAAACGCTCTTCATCAGTAAGCTCAGGCAGCGTTTTGCTGTGATCAGGCGAAAAGCAAATTACACGACTACAGCCCTGTTCCGTTTCAAATTGAAAAAGTCCCTTTTTCTCACTCGCTTGTTCTGTGTCTTGCTTGAGCGCAGCAAAATCGTTTTGAAAGACAAATGTCCCCGTATAGTCGGGGTTAACTTCACCATTGACTCGCGTATTGGTTGGACACAAGTAGCAGGTAGAGTCGTAAGATGGCTTTTGCTCATTGTTAGGCTCTTCTGAAGCGCCTTGCCAAGGACGCTTAGCTCGATGAGGCGACACTAACACCCACTGCCCTAACAACGGATTGTAACGGCGATGTGGATCATTTGTAGGGTCGAAAGGCGTTCCCATAATCACTCTCTCTGAATTGGTCAGTTGCGCAATATTACGCAACACCTAATAGGGTTAAACGTTTACCCTTCCAATAATATATTAAGCGTCGTTTTTTATCAATTAAGTAACAAAGAAAATTATTTGTTAAATTAGTAACAAATAATTTTCTTTTGCCATTATAGCGGATTTACTGAAGGCTAAACTTATATTTGATTACCGCCTCAAACGTGTCTTCAGGTTTAACGAAACAATTAGGAAATTCGGGTTTGTTTGGTGCATCAGGAAAATGTTGCGGCTCTAAGCATAACGCACCAAGCTGCTCTTCACTCTTGAGACTGCCCGTATAAAATTGCAAACCAGGTAATGTAGTATAAAGCGCCATCACAATTCCCGTGTCGGGTGCTTTGACTGTCGCTTGTGGCTCTTCGCCATTTGGCGCCCGAAGCACATAGTTATGGTCGTATCCGCCCACCATATCAAATAAGCGATGCGTCGCTTGCTGATTTGCTCTTTGTGCTATTGGCGTTGACGTTAAGAAATCAAAAGGTGTGTCGCGTACGTCAACGAATTGTCCGGTTGGCAATAGCGTACCATCGGCATCTGTTACTCTTTCAGCATCAATATGCAGCTGCGTGGTGCCGACCTTAGTATCCTCACTCAAAGTGAAATAGGCATGCTGGGTAAAGCTCAGCGGGGTTTCTTTATCTGTGGTGGCTGATAACTTCAGTAAAAGTTCATTATCATTATTCAGCGTATAGCAAGCTGTCACCTTGACATTGCCCGGGAATCCTCCTTCCCCGTCAGGACTGGTCAACGTAAAAATTACGCTAGCGCTTTCCTCTGATTCTTGAGTGTTTGCTTGCCACACCTTTTTGTGAAAGCCGGCAAGACCGCCATGCAGATTATGCTCTCCGCCATTTTTATCAAGATTGTGTTGCACGCCATTTAAGGTAAATGTGCCTTGGCCTATTCTATTTGCATAGCGACCAACAATTGCACCGCGATAGCTTGAGTCGTCGATATATTCTTGCAACGTATCAAAGGTCTGAACACAACTTATTACCTTGCCTTGTGCATTCTCAACGTTGATTTCTTTGATAATGCCGCCGTAGTTTAACAAGATAACAGACATGCCACTGGCGTTCTTTAATGTGTAAGCACTGACGTTTTCACCGTTCACTTTACCGAATGCAGATACCTTTATTTTCATAACAAATTATTTACCTTAATATGTGCCAATAAGGTAAACATAAACCTACCTTAGGCATATCACTGTGAATATCAGTACTTGAATCCAAAAATTAAAACGTAGAGAGGTTATACGTTTTCCATTTTTTTTTATAGCGTTTAAAACGATAAATATAAAAGGCGGGATCTCTTATAGACTAATTTCGTGATGATAAAATTCACACTAGCTTACTGCGCTGTGGGCGCCTTTAGATGAGATGTTTTATCTTTTTTTGTAAATATAATGTACGCTATAGCTATCAGGTGTAACGGCCCTCAATGCATAAAAAACGAAGTTAATAAAGAAAATGGCAACAATAAAAGATATAGCCCAAGCCGCCGGCGTTTCCCTAGCAACCGTATCACGGGTGATCAACAACGGACCGAAAGTGGGGAACGATACTCGAAAACGCGTTAAAAAAATCATGGAAGAAATGGGATACCGTCCCAATGCTAATGCCCGTGCGCTTGTCACTAAACGAAGTGCCTCCTTAGGTGTGGTCATTGCCGAACTTCACGATCCGTTTTTTGCGATGCTCGCCCATGGCGTTGAGTCAGTTACCCGTAAAAATAATGTACAAATTCTGCTTAGTGCAGGCTCTATCGAAAAGGAAACCGAGCTTCGCGCTATTGAAACCTTGTTAGAACATCGGGTTGAAGCCATGGTTGTTCATAGCAAGGCGTTAGACGATGACACCCTTATTGGCTTTGCTAATCAAGTTCCGGGATTTGTATTGATAAACCGTTATATTCCCGAAATTGCAAACCGATGCGTATGGCTAGACAACGTGACCGGCGGTCGATTGATGGCTGAATATGCAATTAACCAAGGCCACGAACATGTTGCCGTTATTAGTAGTCAATATCGAATCGATGACCCCAATCATCGTCTTGAGGGCATAAGAAACGCTATCGACAATGCGAAATTAAGTTTGCCTGAGAGCATGATTGAATACGCGACGCCCGACCAAGAGGGTGGTGAGTTAGCCATGCAAAACTTACTGGCCACAGGTGCTAAGTTTACGGCTGTGCTAGCGTATAACGACGCTATGGCATCTGGCGCAATGACCATGCTGCAAGACCATGGAATCTCTGTTCCCGACCAAGTATCTGTCGTGGGTTACGATGATGTTTTACTTGCGAAATACTGCCGTCCAAAATTAACTACACTTCGCTACCCTGTTGAGATGATGGCAGCAAAAGCAGCTGAGCTAGCGTTAAAATATGCGTCTGGAAGTACCCCGGAAGAGGGACTGACATTTAAATATACTCCTACGGTGGTAAAACGCGATTCCATCGTGAGAATTTAAGCTTAGGCTGTTCACACTTTTTCAAGCTGATGCCTTAAAAACGAAATGTACCTGCCGATGGCGGGTATTTTTTTAGCGATTACGCACCGCTTTGATAGCCTATTAAATGGCCTATCAAAGCGCAGTTTGCGGTATTCCTGCGCAACAAAGATCAACACGCCCTAGACTATTGACAAAAATACCCGCTTGATCGGTTAGCTTATAACTTTTATCCCCAAAGAAGAAATTTGCCTGATCCTACACACCTTTACGATCAAAAATTGCCATGATCTATAAATATAGCGCTACAGGGCTTGATTTAACTAGCATTTCGTGATCAGGCCATCGACAAGTTAAATGATCGTGATCGACTGTCAAATAAGGCTATTAACAGACTTACCAACAAGGTTTTCCACTAGTTATCCACAGCGAGTTAGAATGGCTTATTCGGTGAATCTGACTAAAAATTGTTTGTATTGTTCAATAGCATAGTCACTTTTCAACGTCGCGTTATGTGTTGCTTCAGGGATGACTGAAATATATTTTTCACTGCTTGACGCATCTTCCAGTAACTGCTGACTAATGGGATAAGGCGTTATTTTGTCTTTCTCTCCAACCACCAGCCATAGCGGACCTTCGTAGTGACGCAGAATTGGGGCAATTTGCATACTATGGACTTCGTCATGCAATTTCATCGCGGTAAACGAATTTGAAAAACCCGGCACCATGTTCGCAATCAAATCTGAGATATTGTTAAATGCACCATCTAACACCAAAGCGTCAATTTTTCTGTTCGCCGCAACATAACTTGCAAAATAACTGCCTATACCCCGACCATGAACAATTGTTGGGATAGACGTATCAAACGCACTTTCTACATAGTCAAACTGCGTCAGTGCATCTTGTTTTATCGCGTTAATGCTTAACGCTTTGGCTTTATCGCTAGCCCCCACGCCTTGATAATCTAACCACAAAATATTGGCTGGCAGCTTACCCAATCTGTGAATAACACTGTTGTTTTCACTTATAGGCATGCGGTTATCTGCAAAAAATACAATATTAACAATCGGGTTGGGATAAGACACTGCCACACCTCGCAGTGTCAGGCCTTGTTTGTTTTTAACTTCGATACGGGTAATACCCGCCGCTGTTTTATCGTTTTGGATAGCGCTATGCAGCTTGGTAACATCTAACGACTGTTGCTCACTGTCTTGGTAGAAAAAAGCAGAGGGTGAAACGTTTATTGCGCACCCGCTGAGAGAGAGACTCGCTAACAGGCCGAAAAATGCATTTTTAAAGGTCATCATTTAAAACTGTCCGTGTTGAATCATTGCTGTGGAAATCTTCGTTGGCTTTAATCTGGCTGATTCTGTCTCATCATTAAGCCACTCACTATATCGCCACTACGACTATGCTAAGTAAGCTGTTACAGTTTGCAACAGTTGTTCTGTTTCTTAGCACGGCTCATTTTCTTATACTTGAGTGTAGTTTATCCGCACAAAACAAAAATAACTTAATGAAAAATTTAATCTTTTCTATATCTCGCTTCAGGTTCTCAACGCCCGCGTTATTTATCTGTACCCTACCTTTGTTAGTCGCGTGCGAGTCTACTCCTCCTGAACTCGATTCTTCACTCATTCCTGAAGCGCAACAAAAAGACTATCAACTAACGTTATCAAAAGCTAAGGCGTGTCCCATAAAATTAATGGAACTAAGCGATTCACGGGCGAGTAGAGATTTACTTGTAGGCAGCGGCAATGTAGCAGAAGACACGTTATATACGCTTTTGCAACAAAGTTTAGAAAAGATGAATGTTAGCTCGGATATTGACGCAAACAATAGTGTGAAGGTAGCGCTCAATCGTGCGTTTGTGAAAAGTTTAGGAACTAATATGGTTGCCACGGTTGTACTTAACGTTGAATACATGCCCGCTAATGCTGAAAAATACTCACCTGTCACTGTGTTTAAGGGGAAAAGCATGAGTGTCAATGTCAGTGAGGAAGAGAGCAATCAAATTGCCATTGATGCCATAAAAGCCGCCATTGATGATGCCACCAAGCGTATAAAATCGTCCTTATTACACAACTGTGGCGACGGGCTTAGCGAAATAGAGGCGATATAATACCAGTCCGCACAGATAATTACCCGCTCAGCGAGATTTGAAATGTTCGTCATCACGGCGTGTTGCAGTAGGTACAGTGGTTCTACATCAAGGCGACGCAACAAAAAGTAAAGACATTTTAAGCTGACAATACATCTCGGGCTTTTACCGCGTCAAAGTCACGGTCAACTTTCAGATATACCGCGTTATTTTGACTGTTTAATGTCACTTCCAATACACCAGGCACTAGACTCAGCTCGGCTTCGATGGAAGCAACATTTGAGCTATTCAACTCGGCGTTCATCATCACGCGTTTAACACGGCTCACTTCTTTAACACCAAAAATAATGAACAGCCATAGCAGAGTACTAGCAGCGCCAATGCCATAAGCTAATTCTTGCGACCAAACATCCGTGACTAAACCAGAAATCACACCACCTAAAAACGCGCCAAAAAACTGGAAGCTAGCATAAAGGCCCATGGCCGTTCCTTTTTGCCCCGCCGGTGCGATGCTCGATACCAAGGCAGGAAAATTGGCTTCCAAATAATTAAAACCGGTAAAGAAAAGCACGACCGCGGCACACACCCACCACCAGCTATGGTCTTCTAAACTGAGCGCCAAAAAAGCACCGCCCATTAACACTACACCTGTCACAAGAAGTGACTTAGGGGTGCGACCCCTTGCCGCTCCCATCATAACAATGAGACCCACAATAGACGCGCCAAGCAGAGGTAAATAAACGCTCCAATGGCTGTCTAAAGTCATGTCGAAATTAAGTAGAGTTACCGGTAATTGAACAAACAATAGTGTTATCAGCATGTGAAGAATCATGACGCTCACGTTTAAACGCCATAGCTGTGAAGAGAAGATTAAACGTTTTAACTGGTCTTTTTGTGGAAGTGTATCGCCACTGCTAAGCTGCACTCCGTTTGGCACTACCCATTTCACCAGCGGCATGCAAAGAATGGCCAGAATACCAGTAATACCAAACACACCGGCAAGCCCATAGTTGTTCGCAATAAGTGGCCCTAAAATAACCGCTAGATAGAATGAAAACCCAATGGCGATACCGATAACCGCTAACACTTTGGCTCGCTGGCTTTCTCGGCTTACGTCGGTAGCTAGCGCCATTATCGCGCCGGCAATTGCCCCTGCGCCTTGAAGAATACGCCCCACAATCATCATGGCCATACTGTCGGCACTGGCCGCCACAAAGCTACCCAAAGCAAAAACTGTCAGCCCCAGCAAAATGACGGGCTTACGTCCCCATTTGTCAGACATCATGCCCATAGGAATTTGCAGTGCCGCCTGGGTTAGGCCGTATCCACCCACGGCAAGCCCGACTAATAGCGGCGAATAATCGGGGTAATCCATCGCGGCCACAGCCAACACAGGCATAACCATGAACAACCCCATCATGCGTAGTACGTAAACGGAGGCGAGTGCAAGCGCGGCGCGCAATTCCAAAGCGTTCAAAGCGTCTGTTTCCCTCAATAAATAAAATCAAAAAACAAAAAAACAAAAAAGCGCGCAGAGAATACCTGTTTCTGCAGCATCAAGAATACGGTCGCGAAGTGTAGCATAATACCAGTCCGCATAGATAATTACCCACTCAGCGAGAGTTAAAATGTTCGTCATCGCGGCGTGTTACCGCAGGTATAGTGATTCTGCATCATGGTGAGTTGTAATAAACCGCTTGAGCTCGCAAGGTGATCTACTCACTCCACTTACAGTATAACTTGAATGTCATATCACTTTACTTGACACCTATGGCATACTGATTCTTTTTCTCTCATCTAGGCTTCAATGGATAAAATCGAAATTCGCGGTGCTCGCACCCACAACTTGAAAAACATCGATTTAACACTGCCACGAGACAAACTGGTGGTGATAACCGGCCTTTCAGGCTCGGGTAAATCGTCTCTTGCATTTGACACGCTTTACGCGGAAGGTCAGCGTCGTTACGTTGAGTCTTTATCTGCCTATGCGCGTCAGTTTCTATCTATGATGGAAAAACCCGATGTTGATCATATTGAGGGTTTATCGCCTGCAATATCCATTGAGCAGAAATCAACATCGCACAATCCTCGCTCCACCGTGGGTACGATCACTGAAATATACGATTATTTGCGCTTGATGTTTGCCCGCGTTGGCACGCCTCGTTGCCCTGATCACGATGTGCCACTCGATGCACAAACGGTCAGCCAAATGGTCGACAAAGTTCTAGCTATGCCTGAGGGCAGTAAGCTTATGCTGCTGGCGCCTATCGTGAAAGAACGTAAGGGCGAGCACGTGAAAACCTTGCAAACCTTATCAGCGCAAGGCTTTATTCGAGCCCGTATAGACGGTGAGGTATGTGACTTATCCGATCCCCCGCCTCTCGATTTACACAAGAAACACACTATTGAAGTGGTGGTCGACCGATTTAAAGTTCGCGACGACATGGCGCTGCGTTTGGCCGAATCGTTCGAAACGGCATTGAGCCTGGCCGGCGGTAACGCGGTTGTGGCAGACATGGACGACAAAGACGCAGAAGAAATTGTATTCTCTGCCAATTTTGCCTGTCCGCACTGCGGTTACAGCATTAGCGAACTTGAGCCTCGTCTATTTTCGTTTAATAACCCTGCAGGAGCTTGTCCGACGTGTGACGGGTTAGGCACAAGACAGTTTTTCGACCCTGCACGGGTAGTAGGTAACACGGAATTAAGTCTGTCAGGCGGTGCTATTCGCGGCTGGGATAAACGCAGCTACTACTATTTTCAGATGCTTCAAGCAGTTGCAGAACACTACAAATTCAGCCTTACCGTGCCCTTTGAAGCATTAGATAAAGAACACCAAGATATTGTGCTTTATGGTTCGAAAGGCAAATCGCTCTCGTTTAAGTATATTAACGAGCGGGGCGATGTCATGGAGCGCAAACATCCCTTTGAGGGCATTATTCCAAATATGGAGCGCCGCTATCGCGAGACTGAATCTAATTCGGTGCGCGAAGAATTAGCTAAATATTTAAGCCAGCAACACTGCAGTAGCTGTAACGGCACGCGCTTGCGTGTAGAAGCGCGCAACGTGTTTATTCAAGACACTAACCTGCCCGCCATTGCTGACATGTCTATTGCCGACGCGTTTGGTTTCTTCGAAACATTAAAACTTGAAGGTCAACGCGCACAAATCGCCGAAAAGATTTTAAAAGAAATCATGGATCGCTTGCGCTTCTTAGTAAACGTGGGTCTTAACTACCTTTCAATGTCGCGCAGCGCCGACACCCTATCAGGTGGAGAAGCTCAGCGTATTCGATTAGCAAGCCAAATTGGTGCAGGTCTTGTGGGCGTTATGTACGTATTAGATGAGCCGTCAATTGGCCTTCATCAGCGGGATAACGAGCGATTACTGGGCACGCTTACCCATTTGCGCGATCTAGGTAACACGGTGCTCGTCGTAGAGCATGACGAAGATGCGATTCGCGAAGCCGACTATATCGTAGATATCGGCCCTGGCGCTGGCGTACATGGTGGTGAAATTATTGCCGAAGGTTCGCTAGAAGACATCAAGAACAGTGAACACTCACTTACCGGTAAGTATCTATCTGGCAGAGAGAAGATTGAAGTACCTGCGTCACGTACACCGGTAAAAGACGACAAGTGGCTTGCGCTTTTAGGCGCGAGCGGCAACAACTTGAAGTCTGTTGATTTGCGCATTCCTACCGGCGTAATGACCTGTGTAACGGGTGTATCAGGCTCAGGTAAGTCAACGCTGATTAATGACACCTTTTATAAAATTGCACAGCGAGAGTTAAATAAAGCGACGACGGCTGAACCCGCCCCTTACAAAAGTATGACCGGTCTGGACCAGCTCGACAAAGTCGTCGATATTGACCAGAGTCCAATCGGTAGAACGCCGCGTTCTAATCCTGCGACTTACGCTGGCATTTTCACACCTATTCGTGAAATGTTTGCAGGCACGCAAGAGTCACGTTCACGAGGCTATAAACCTGGCCGCTTTAGCTTTAATGTGAAAGGTGGGCGGTGTGAAGCATGTCAGGGCGATGGTGTGATTAAGGTAGAAATGCACTTTTTGCCGGATGTTTACGTGCCGTGCGACGTATGCCAAGGCAAGCGCTATAACCGTGAAACCTTAGAGATAAAGTACAAAGACAAGAACATTCATGAAGTGTTGGAAATGACCGTGGAAGATGCCCGTCAGTTCTTCGACGCTATTCCGGCTATTTCGCGCAAGTTACAAACGCTTATGGATGTTGGTTTGTCTTACATTCGACTGGGGCAAGCTGCTACCACGTTGTCGGGTGGTGAGGCGCAACGCGTCAAGTTGGCAAAAGAGTTATCAAAAAGAGACACTGGGCAAACACTTTATATCTTGGATGAGCCAACTACTGGTTTGCACTTCCACGATATTAAGCAGTTATTGGCCGTGCTTCACAGACTACGCGATCACGGTAATACCGTTGTGGTTATTGAGCATAACCTAGATGTGATTAAAACCGCAGACTGGATTGTCGACCTTGGACCAGAGGGCGGATCCGGAGGTGGCCAGATTATTGCAGAGGGAACACCTGAGCATGTGGCACAACAAGATGTTTCGCATACTGGACGATTCCTTAAACCCATGCTCACACAAGCTTGAGCGAGTAGCGATGCGAATTCCTAAGCGTTAAGCGTACTGGTTTTTTCTGTCAGGTCGCTGTGTAATTTGCACAGCGGTTTGTAAAAAGTGCGCGTTAACGTTTATTTGCACGTTTTCCATGCTGGTCAGAGCTTGTTTTGGCAAATCATACGTTACGATGATTTATGTGAATTTTGCAGTAAGAATTGCTGGAGCGAAACCCAATGACTCAAACGCCACCATTAGCCTTAGTGAAGACATGGTATCACCTGCTTTCGTCATCAGAAGACAATGATGTGAAAGCACGCGCACAAGAAATGCTATTAAAAGCCTTCGAGTCGCCTGAGGCCATCGCGATTTATCTAAAAGAGCACAATATCCTTAAGCATTGATCAAAAAAGCCTTAGCGTAGTAAGTGTTACTACGCTAAGGCTTAGTATTGCTTATATAGACGCAATTGCGCCTGATTAAGCGTGTTTCGCCGCTTGAATAGCTAACCCTTCGCACACCGAGTTAAAAGCATCATTCTCTAATCGTGGTAAACCGGTAAGCAGGTTTTCATACAGCGCATCAACGACAATTGGCGATAAACTCATACCACCTGTAATCATCACCACTTCTGGCTTTTCACTGCTGTTTTCTAAACATTCCACCACTAGCGCTTTCACCTTATCAAGCCAGGGTTTTAACGCCTTTTTAAGTGATTCCTGGGAAATTTCCACGTCAAAATCATCTTCGATATAGTGAAGCGGCAAAGTAATATTCTGCTTGCTCGAAAGCAGCTCTTTGGCTAATCGGGCCGAGTTCACTACGCGGGCAGACAGCTTGTTTTCTTGAACTATCAGCAGGCGCTCTAGTTGTGCAGGTTCTTTTATCACTGACATAGTTTGAGAAATATCTAACCCGTAATCGTCAGAGAAAAAACGTGTCAGTGCCGGAATGTTATCGACCGCACACATATCTGAGAAATAGGTGGGCGGCACGGGAAGCCCATTAATCATCTTAAGGCCCATTCCCATTTCAGGCGCAATACCTTTTAATACCAGGCTCTTATCACAATCCATACCGCCTAAACGCCTGCCTGTTACCGACAGTACATCGCTTTTGCGATCAAGCTGATTCGACCGTTCGGGAGACAGTTTAATACAGCAAATGTCCGTCGTCCCTCCACCAATATCTACAATCAGCGTGGTGGTTTCTCTTGGCAGCGTTTGCTCTATTTTATAGGCGGCGGCAATGGGTTCATCTAAAAAATTTACCCCTGTGAACCCGGCTTTTGTCGCCGCTTCAGTCATAATCTGAATAGCCTGAGCGTTCCCTTCTTCACCACGGGTACCGTGAAACTTGACGGGTCGGCCAATAACCGCATTATTCACGATTTTGCCTAACTGCTGCTCTGCACACTGCTTAAAGTATGCAAGCTGTTTAGCAATAATACCGATGAACGCTTGTTTTTGGTCGTTGTCTAGCGAGGCGCCTAAAAAGTTCTTAGGTGAGTAAATAAGTCGGCCTTTATCAGGCATTTTAAGAAAGCGTCTAAACCCTTCTTCACCAAACGCAAACTTGCCATGCTCAACTAAACGCAGCAAAGGAATTTCGTCTAGCGACATGGCATGCATCAGCTGTGCAATCGCTTTGCGCTGTAAAGCAGGCTTGTTGTGCAGATCGCCGCGCAGTGAGTCGATACGATCGCTATACATCGCCTGTTCTTTTGGGTCTTTTGCCGAATAATAGCCGTCCTTTGCCTTATCTATTTGCTCGCTAATAACGCGCTGTAGCTGTGCCACTTTCGCTTCAACCATGGCATCGGGCGGCGGCGGTAATTCATCTTCAAAGTAGATGAACACCGAAGAACGGATCTTATTGCCCTTCTTATCTAGCGGGTCAAGTTTGATGTGCTGATGGGCCGTTCCATCAAAATACACAACCTCAGAATTTGATGTACCGTAGTCAATCCCAATCGCAGTCATAGTATGTTCGCTCAAAAAGTTAGACACGGATTGTAATGCAAAAGGACCGGACGGCACACCCCTGTAAGGTAATCAAAACACGACGATTTACGTTAAACACAATCACTTTCACAAGGCCTTACTGAAAACTCCCTTCCATAATGCTAGAGTGGAAACCAAACCTATAACACCTATAAATATTTATGAGTAATACAGCACCACTTGTCACATCTTTCGACGTGCGTTTTTGTGAAACCGATGCCCTACAGCATGTCAGTAATACGGCATTAGTTGCGTGGTTTGAAGCCGCCAGAGAGCCGATTTTCCGAATGTTTACCCCTGAGCTAGACTTACAAAACTGGCCACTCATTTTAGCCAGTTATAAGGTCGATTTTTTAGCTCAGATTTTCTATGGCAAGCCGGTTACAGTGAAAACCTACATTAGCCGTCTGGGCAACAGTGCATTCGATGTGTTTCAAGAACTGTGGCAAGACGATAAGCTATGCTCAACGGGCGTGACTACCATGGTGCATTTTGACTATAAAACGCAGCGTTCTGCGCCTATTCCGGATAATGTGAAGTCAGAACTTGCGTCACACTTTAAAGACATACCCACTAAGTAATAAAGCGCAGTAAGAGGTATACCATGAGCGATTTAATTGAAGTTATTGATGATGTGTTACCCCCAGAGCTGTGCAAACAACTCATGGAACGCTTTGAAAGCAGCCCTAATTTGTCTCAAGGGCGCACCGGTGGTGGCGTCGATTTAGATAAAAAGCGCAGCATGGATGTATCGATAAGCCGCAACCCAGAATTTAAAGATTTATTTCAGCAAGTGATGCAGCACACTGGGCAGCAGCTGGTCTCCTACATTGAAAAATACTATTTTGCGCTTGTTGGGCCTATTGGCTTGACCGTACGCCATCCCAAAACTGGTGAACCGGTAAAAGTAACAGGTGAAAATTTTGATGAAGTGGGCAAACCCAATTTGGCGAATTTGGTGAATTACCTGTTTCGGGTTGGCGATGTAAATGCGCAGCGCTACACCGCAGGCAATGGTGGCTACCCGTACTGGCATTCAGAAGTCTATCCACAGCTTCAACATAACGATGCACTTCACCGCGTATTGCTGTTTATGTACTACTTAAACGATGTGGAAGAAGGCGGCGAGACGGAATTTTATTATCAAAACCGTGCGGTTAAGCCCAAAGCAGGCAGAATGGTGATTGCGCCCGCCTATTTTACGCACACACACCGCGGCCAAATTCCAAAAAGTAACGACAAGTACATTCTAACGTCGTGGCTTCTATTTAACCGCGCTGAACAGATTTATACGCAAGGCTAACTTAACGATAACTGCGCGATAATGCGTTCTAGCTCGCTGTACTCTCTCTTATCGATAGGTAAGAAGGGTGCAGGCAAGCTAGGCATTTCACAATAGCCCAAAATTTCTGCCGCGGCAGCAACCACACGCAAACCACCGCCATTGCGCGCAAACATGCTCCATATTCCGCTTAACGCTTGTGACTGAGCCTGTGCATCCACAGCATTACCAGACTGAGCGGCGTCGATTATGCGCATTACGGTTCGCGGGAATATTCCCCCTATAACAGAGAGCCAGAGGTCACAACCTTCACTCATTCCTGCTGCGCCAAAACTATCACCACTCACGCCTATAGCAATGTGTGCAGGCATTATCTCTCGTAATGATGCTAATCGACGAGCGCCTTCGCTACTGCTTGCTTCAGAGGGTGGGATATCCTTGCTGGAACTATTATCCATTGCGCTTTTGGCAAACGGAGTACCGGGTATTTTAATCGCCCCGATATTGGGCAATTTGCCTATACGGCGGTATAAATCATCGCTGAAGGTAAAATTAGTCACACGAGGATTTTCGTAAACGCAGATAGGCACAGATACCTCGTGACTCACTGCCTCATACAGGCAGTACACTTCTTCTTCGTTAAGCACTTGATAGGAAACTGGTGCTAAGAGCACAGCATTAACACCTGCTTGCTGCACAGCTTCAACGTTTTTTAACACGTCATAAGTACGCAGCGCCCCAACGCCTGCCATGACAGGAATGCCATTTGCGTGGTCGACGGCGAGCTTGGCTACGTCGTACTTTTCCTCTCGCGTTAGATAAGGATACAGCCCAGTAGAGCCTATCGCGCAAATTGAATCTACATTCGCCGAAGCCAAATTATCAACAAGCCCTTGAAATGCTTTGTAATCAATAGCTTCTTGTTTGAAGGGAGTAATGGGAAACGCTGATAAACCTGTAAACACCTGATATCCTTTTTAAACTTTTAAAGCTTAAAACCCTTCTACGGCTTCGCCCGTTAAGCGATAACCTACCGACGCAATATCGCCTTTCCAACCGTCAGTCGATAATTCGCCGGTTACCCAAATCGCGTCGTAAATATTATCTATCCGCACACCTTCTTCAAATTTTACGTACACTATTTGATTAGACGGCGGCGGTGGTACGTGAATACAGGCGCCAAAATACGGAACAAGTAAGAACTCAGTGGTTAGCTCTGCCGTACCTTCTAGCGGCACGACAAAACCCGGAATTTTCACCCGTTTGCCATCAAAGGTATCGACAACCGGCGCGTCAGGCTGAAGTTGACTCATTTCGCCATTGTGCTGAACTGAAGGCGGTGCAAGTTCGTTAAAGCCTTCAGGCACGAGGTCTTCCCAATATACCTCAATAGGCGCTTCGTCTGCCAAAGCGTTAAAGGTTACAACCATCATAAGTACAGCGAACAATGAGGTTACGGATAATTTTAGGTAGGTCATACTGCTCTCTATCGTTGAGTATTCGTTCCGCTTTGTTGTTTTAGCTGTTGATTTTCGTTTTTGACTTAAACTTTTTCACTACAAACAAAAAAGGGCTGGTATTACACCAGCCCTTTGTATCATTAATTTAAAGCAGCGTGAATTATTCTGCTTCGAAACGCGCGATGCTTGCGGTAATTTCTTCTTTTGCAGCTGCAGCGTCTGCCCAACCGTCAATCTTCACCCATTTGCCTTCTTCAAGATCTTTATAGTGCTCAAAGAAGTGCTCGATTTGCTTAAGAAGAAGCGGAGGTACATCTGCAATTTCTTTAACGTCACGATAGATAGTAGAAAGCTTGTCTACCGGTACCGCGAGTACTTTTGCATCTTTACCAGACTCGTCAGTCATGTTTAGTACGCCAACTGGACGACACTTAATAACAGAACCTGCAAGTAGTGGGAACGGTGTCATTACAAGTACGTCAACTGGGTCACCGTCTTCAGACAAGGTGTTGTTCACGTAACCGTAGTTAGTTGGGTAGTGCATGCAAGTTGCCATGAAACGGTCAACAAATAGCGCACCAGTGTCTTTGTCTACTTCGTACTTCACCGGGTCAGCGTGTGCTGGAATCTCAATGATTACGTTCACTTCATCTGGTACATTTTTACCAGCAGAAATAGCGCTCAAGCTCATTCTTAGGTCCTTTCAATAATGGATTAAAAATTTTGGTCGTAAGTATACGGTGACAACAGCAAAATAAAAATGCTTTACGACCCATGTCGTACTAATCTCTTTATTTTTCGTTAAATTTTGCCGCTTTTTTATAAACAAATGGCCCTTTTGGGCCATTTTTTCATTATTTTCCGTCGTCGTTATAGCTTAAGCACATATCGACCTCGTCTTTAGAGCCGATAATGCATGGTACGCGCTGGTGAATTTCTTCAGGCATCACTTCTAAAATTCGACCCTTGCCAGTTTCCGCTTTACCACCGGCTTGTTCCATCAAAAACGCCATTGGGTTTGCTTCATAAAGCAGTCGCAATTTACCTGGCTTCGATGGATCTCGGTTATCGAACGGATACATAAAAATACCGCCACGACACAACAAACGGTGAATATCCCCCACCATTGCCGCGACCCAGCGCATATTAAAGTCTTTGCCGCGCGGGCCATCTTTACCCGCTAAAAGGTCTGCAACATACGCCTGCATGGCCGGTTCCCAATGACGCTGGTTCGATGCGTTAATTGAAAATTCAGATGTTTGCTCAGGCACCTGAATATTCGGGTGAGTAAGCAGAAAACCGCCGTGGGTTTTATCAAGCGTATAAATATGTGTGCCGCGCCCCGTCGTCAGCGCTAACATCGTTGAAGGGCCATAAAGTACGTACCCTGCAGCAACCATCTGTGTACCTGGCTGCAGGAAAGCAGACGGGTCATCTGGCTTCATCCACTGCGGAGCGTGAGCAATAGAAAAAATAGTCCCGATAAGACTATTAATTTCAGTATTAGACGAACCGTCAAGCGGGTCGAAACTCACAAGGTAATTACCCTCTGGATTGCACGGAACAACATCGTCTTCTTCTTCGGACGATATGGCTTTCACGTAGCCCGATTCCCTTAGCGTGTCTTTGAGGATCTGATTAGAAATAACATCGAGCTTTTTCTGTGTTTCGCCCTGGACGTTTTCTGAAAGAGTTGAACCGAGCACGCCAGCAAGTGCGCCTTGACTCACGCGGAAAGAAATTTCTTTACAGCCCGCTAGCAGTGTACGAATGAGTAGAATTAACTCAAGCGGTGCACCGTCTTGTTGCAATTGGGAATTTAAACGTTTCATTGAATGTAAGCCTTTTTTTGTGTGTAGGGTGTTGCGCTAGCAGTCGCTCAGCTTTCCTTACCGGCGTTTGTCTGAAGCGCACAGGTTCTGAACCTGTGGTTAGATTGTAACCGCGTTCTTAGTTAAGTGGAACACGCCTTTAAAAGGTCATACACACACCATACCAGTTTGCGCGCTATAGATACTCAGGTGTTTCACGTTTTACAACGGCTTGAGACATTTATTGAATGATGAAAATTGAATTATCTATAAGCCATGGGGTTCTGATACAGTACCCCAATAACATGATAATTCATTGAGAATGCGCTATGCATGTACATATTTTAGGCATTTGTGGAAGTTTTATGGGTGGCATCGCTGCCATTGCTAAATCACTTGGCCACAAAGTAACTGGCTCAGATAAGAACGTTTATCCTCCTATGAGCACCCAGCTTGAAGCGTTAGGCATCGAGCTTACTGAAGGCTATTGTGAAAGTCAGTTTAATCCCGCACCAGATATGGTGGTGATTGGTAACGCCATGTCGCGCGGCAACCCCGCCGTTGAGTACGTACTTAATCGCAACCTGCCCTATACAAGCGGCCCGCAGTGGTTGCTTGATAACCTCTTAAAAGACCGTTGGGTAATTGGCTTATCAGGCACTCACGGTAAAACGACAACCAGCAGCATGGTGGCGTGGATTTTAGAACACGCAGGTCTTAATCCTGGCTATTTGATTGGCGGCGTTCCGGAAAACTTTGGCGTATCGGCCCGCGTGGGCGAAAGCCCATTTTTTGTGATTGAAGCTGATGAATACGACAGCGCGTTTTTCGACAAGCGCTCTAAGTTTGTTCACTATCGCCCGAAAACCTTGGTTATCAACAACCTTGAATTTGATCATGCCGATATTTTTGCTGACCTTGGCGCTATTCAAACTCAATTTCATCACCTGGTTCGCATGGTGCCAGAAAACGGCCTTATTCTTACGCCAAACAGCACGCCAGCGATTGAAGACATGCTCAAGAAAGGTTGCTGGTCGTCTCGCCAATCGTTGGGCAAAGAGTGGCATGCAGAACTGTTAAAGACAGACGGCAGTGAATTCAACGTGCTGCATAACGGCGTTATTGCCGGCACTGTTACATGGTCGCTAGTGGGTCAACACAATGTAGATAACGCCTTGATGGCTGTTGCAGCTGCTCACCATGCAGGGGTGACCTTATCCGATGCGATACAGGCATTATCTTCTTTTAAGAACGTTAAGCGCCGAATGGAAGTAAAAGGCGCAGTAAACAACATCACTGTTTATGACGATTTTGCTCACCACCCCACTGCCATAGCAACCACAATAGACGGATTGCGTAAAAAAGTCGGTAATGCTCGAATTTTGGCGGTACTAGAACCTCGCTCTAACACAATGAAAATGGGCGTTCATAAAGATACGCTGGCAAATTCGTGGCAAAAAGCCGATGAAGTGTACCTGTACGAGCCAGAGGGCATGGACTGGTCATTGGTTGATTCAGTGGCCCATAGCAGTGCGCCAACGCAATGCTTTAAAGAAGTAGAGAAGATCGTTCAAGGTGTTTGCAACGTAGCAAGACCGGGCGACCACATACTTGTAATGAGTAACGGCGGCTTTGAGGGAATACACGGTCGAATTTTAGACGCCTTAACATCGAAGTGTAAATTATAAAAAGCACAGATACGTAAAGTCGCCAACACTAAACGGCTAATAACAAGAAAGAGTGTCTACAGAGGCAATGCAATGAAACACGATAAGCAAGTCACACTTGCTATAACCGGCGCATCGGGTGCCCCTTATGCGCTTACATTACTAAAATCCTTAGTGAATGCAGATTATCAGGTCTACGTTCTTATTTCTTCAGCCGCCAAAGTGGTGTTTGCCACTGAAGAGAACGTCAAAATTCCTGGACGCCCTGATGAAGCCGCGGCCTTTTTTACCGAACATTGCGGTGCAAAGCCCGACCAAATTAAAGTATTCGGTAAAGAAGAGTGGTTTTCTCCTGTTGCTTCTGGTTCAGCGGCGCCTGCGAAAATGGTGGTGTGTCCCTGCTCTACTGGCACCTTGTCTGCCATAAGTATCGGTGCAAGCGACAATCTCATTGAACGTGCAGCAGATGTGGTACTAAAGGAGCGTGGTCAACTTATCTTAGTGCCACGCGAAATGCCGCTTTCTTCTATACATTTAGAAAATATGCTTAAGCTGTCACAAATGGGTGCTACTATTATGCCCGCCGCGCCGGGCTTTTATCACAATCCGAAGACTATCGATGACTTGGTTGACTTTGTCGTGGCGCGCATACTTGATCACCTTGGAATTGAACAATCGCTTGTTGCAAGGTGGGGCTACCAATCATCTAAACATTCTGAGGATTAATCATGCTCGCGTTTAAAAACAGGACATGCGCAGTTGCGCTGAGCACACTTTTTACATTATTTATTGCTTCCCCCGCTTTTGGTTGGGGGCAGACAGGGCATCGTGTAACTGGCGCGATTGCCGAGCAATACCTTAGCCCGCTCTCACAGGCTGCGCTTATGGAGCTATTACCTCATGGCTCTCTCGCTGAAGCGTCTACCCATGCTGATGAAATGCGTTCTGACCCTAGCGAATTTTGGCAAAAAACGGCTAGCCCATGGCACTATGTATCTGTACCTGAGGGTAAAACATATGAAGAAGTGGGCGCGCCTAAGCAAGGTGATGCAGTTACTGCTTTGACGCAATTCACCCAAACCTTGAAAAGCGACACAGCCAGCATTGAAGAAAAGCGCCTAGCCCTTCAGTTTATTGTGCATATTATTGGCGACCTGCATCAACCATTGCACGCCGGTAACGGCACTGACCGTGGAGGTAACGATGTAAAAGTACGCTTCTTCTGGCAAGACTCTAATTTGCACCGCGTGTGGGATTCACAAATGTTAGATCAGCGCGACTTGTCTTATTCAGAGTGGACTGAATGGCTTACAAAAACCATTCACGCTGAAGACATTCGCAGTTGGGCAACCACGGACCCGATGGTATGGATTGAAGAAAGCACCGCTATTCGCGATACCATTTACCCGGTTGATGCGAATAATATGAGCTACGACTATCTGTATAACCATTTGCCTACCGCTAAAAAGCGTTTACAAATGGCAGGTATTCGCATTGCTATGTATCTGAACCAGGTGTTTGACGAAGCGAACAAGTAACTTCACATATTGTCTACCGTCGCAGGCCATGTTGATATCAGTCTGCATTAAACGGTGATAAGCACAAGTAGAAACACAAACGGAGGCATGAAGCCTCCGTTTTTAATTTCTCTGTTTTTCAAAGCAGCTAGCGTCTGCTCGCGGGCGAGCGTTAGTCTAAATCTAGCGGCTCAGGGGAAAGAATCACACCCGTGCTGTCTGCATACAGATGATCTTCTGGTAAAAACGTCACGCCACCGAAGTTAACCGGCACGTCTACCTCGCCCGTACTCTCACATTCAGCATTTACGGGAATAGCGGCTACCGCCAGTACACCAAGGTCTAGCTCAGCTAGGCTATCTACTTCGCGAACACTGCCGTAAATCACCACCCCTTCCCAATCGTTATCAATGGCCACTTGTGCAGAAGATGCATCGAACAGGGCCCGTCGACTTGAACCACCGCCATCGATCAATAGCACTTTACCTGCACCGGGCTGCGCCAGAACGCGGTCAATTAGCCCTCTATCTTCAAAGCACTTCACCGTGGTAATTTCACCACCGAAAGAATACCGGCCACCAAAGCTCGCGAAAATTGGATCTACCACGTCAACGCTGTCAGCAAACAAATCGCATAATTCAGATGTGTTGTATTCCATTATTTTGCCTTACTAAAAATTGAGAAGAGGGATAAATTTCTCTGTGCAGTTTACACCTAGCATAGCATTAAACGTGGCAATGCAAATGGTTGATTTAGTACCTTTCGACTTATTTTCCACTTTTGTCAAATTTAGTCGAACTCATTTTGCTCTTATGCAGCAATGTGCACGTATTTTGCTTAGTGCTTTATACATTGCATTCTAAACATTAGTAGGGTTATCGATAGGTATCACTTTATTGTTCACCTCAAATATACGTGATCCATAACCCGCCTATTTAGCTGTTTTCAACATCTGAAACCGAAGGGCAAGACAAACCTTACTTTAGCTGTCAAAAAAGTTTCTTTTTTTCGTCACCCACTGGTCACAGATAAACCTTAGCCTGTGCAGTAATTAACCGATAGGGGACAAGGCGATGTTGATGAAATCCTTGACCAAATACGATACAGACTTATTTTATCGCTTGTACAAACTGACGCAAAAAAGAGACTGTCGAACGATCGTTTGGCTTTCAAAAACCGGCGACGGATACTTGTACTTTGTAATCGGTATGCTGCTTTGGGCGTTTGAGCCTGAGCACGGTGAGCTCTTCCTATACACAGCGCTGATGGCTTACGCGCTTGAGTTACCCCTTTATGTGCTGCTTAAGAAAATGTTCAAGCGCCCGCGCCCTTGTGATTTTCTAATGAATTTAACGGCACATGTCACCCCGTCCGACAAGTTTTCACTCCCATCCGGTCACACTGCTGCAGCCACATTAATGGCATGCATAATCGCACATTATTATCCGCCATTCGCCGCACTTGCTTATGGCTGGGCGGCGTTAATTGGTTTATCACGCGTGTTGTTAGGTGTTCACTATCCTTCTGATGTAGTAGCTGGGTCATTTCTTGGTGTCATAATTGCAACGTTGAGCATTTCAATTCTGGGGTAGCATGAAATTACTATATGGTGTGCAGGGCACAGGAAATGGTCATATTGCAAGGGCTCGCGTAATGGCATTGGCGCTCGCGGAGCGCGACGACATTAGCGTAGATTTTGTATTTACGGGGCGTGCACCAGAAAAATACTTCGACATGGAAGTATTCGGAGAATACCGAACTTATACCGGCTTAAGCTTTATTACAAAGGCAGGTCGCGTAGATAAGTGGGCTACGGTAAAAGAGGCTAACGTACGTCGGTTAATTCAAGACGTAAAAGCCTTTGATACCAGTGCCTATGATTTATTGGTTAACGATTTTGAACCTGTTACCGCATGGGCTGCCAAACGCCAAGGTTTGCCTTCTATTTCCATTAGTCACCAAGCCGCCTTTGCCTACAACGTCCCTAAAAGAGGCAATACCATTTTTGACACCTTGCTCATGAAAGTATTCGCCCCTACCGAGCTTCAGTTAGGTGTTCATTGGTATCATTTCAATCAGCCTATCATACCGCCGTTTGTAGCTGAAAAGCCCGTTTTGTCACCAGGAACCGGGCATGTGTTAGTGTATCTTCCTTTTGAAGACATCGACGATGTTCAACAAATGCTCGAACCGCTCAGCGATCAAATCTTTCAGTGTTTTCATCCCAACATTGATGAAGCCAAAGAAGCAGGCCACATACACTGGCACCCGACGTCTAAGAAACATTTTCAAAAAGCGCTCGAGCGTTGTAATGGCGTCATTGCAAATGGCGGTTTCGAACTGTCCAGTGAAGCATTGCAACTAGGGAAAAAACTCCTTATCAAGCCGTTGCATGGTCAATTTGAGCAATTGTCTAACGTACTCACCTTAGACCAACTTGATTTATGCCATACGCTTTTTCAACTAGACACCGACATTGTGGAGGAGTGGCTTGAAGCCCCAGATAACGAAGCGATCACTTTTCCAGACAACCCTCAAATTCTGATCGACTGGCTCAAAAACAAAGACTTTTCCGACACCCAAAGCCTATGTGACGCGCTATGGAAAAACGTTCGATACGGTGATAAAACGCAAGAACGCTTATTGGCTCTTGCAATTTAATACCGCAATGCGATGATAGCGGCATTTGTCGTATTCTTCGCGGGATTTTTCGTGCTTAAAAAGTCAGTGGTTTTCTTGCTAATGCTCACAGCATTATGTGGCTGCGGTTATAAAGGAGCGCTTTATATTCCTGAAGCGCCTAAACAAAACACATCGGCTGACCCAGCGTCTTCTAACACGCTAGAAACCGATGCGGCCTCTGGCGATAACAACACATCCCCCGCAACTACTCCTGGAGAACAGAACTAGTGGATTACTTTGCCTACAGCGAAGGACAGCTTCATGCTGAACAAGTGGCTGTTTCTGATATTGCCGCTCAATACGGAACACCCGTTTACATATATTCACGTGCTACCTTAGAGCGCCATTGGCACGCGTTTAATGATGCGATTGGTGAGCACCCTCACCTTGTATGTTATGCCGTTAAAGCTAACTCTAACATTGGTGTTTTAAGCGTTCTCGCTAAACTGGGATCGGGCTTTGATATCGTTTCTGCTGGTGAACTCGCCCGGGTAATTGAAGCCGGTGGTGATGCCAGCAAGGTTGTATTTTCAGGTGTAGGTAAAAAGCATGACGAAATCCGCTATGCACTACAGCAAGGTATAATGTGCTTCAATGTAGAGTCTGAGCCTGAGCTTCATCGTATTAACGAGGTGGCCGGTGAATTAGGCGTAAAAGCCCCTATTTCACTACGTATTAATCCTGATGTAGACGCGAAAACTCACCCATATATCTCTACGGGCTTGAAAGCCAATAAATTTGGGATTGCCCGCGAACGCGCCCTCGCTACCTATGAATTGGCGGCCTCTTTACCCAATTTGAATGTAGTGGGTATGGACTGTCACATTGGCTCTCAATTAACTGAAATTGGCCCATTCGTTGATGCGTTAGAACGCCTGTTAGTGCTTATTGATGAATTGGCAGAGCGAAACATCATTATTGAGCACTTAGATGTAGGTGGTGGTCTAGGCGTTACCTATAACGATGAAAAACCACCTCACCCTAAAGCTTACGCTGAGGCAATGGCCGAAAAAATGGTTGGCCGTGAAAACCTGAAACTTATTCTTGAACCTGGCCGGGCTATTGCCGCAAATGCGGGTATCTTGGTGACAGAAGTCGAATTCATTAAAGAAGGCGAAGAAAAAAGCTTTGCTATTGTAGACGCGGCGATGAACGATTTATTGCGCCCTGCACTATACTCTGCGTGGCAAAAAATCATTCCCGTCAAACAGGAAAGTGCCGCGACACCGAGGATATATGATGTTGTGGGTCCCGTTTGTGAAACCGGCGATTTTATAGGCAAAGATCGTGAATTAGCCATAGCGCCTACCGACTTACTTGCCGTTCGTAGCGCTGGCGCCTATGGTTTTGTAATGGCGTCAAACTACAACAGCCGCTGCCGTCCGGCAGAAATCATGGTTGATGGCGAAAAGGCGATTGTGGTTCGCGAGAGAGAAAAACAAAAAGATCTCTGGCAAGGTGAGCATAAACTTCCGTAAACTAGAGACAAACTAACAAGAAAGATGCGCGTTTAATGCAGGTTCAATTTTCAAAAATGCACGGGTTGGGTAACGATTTCATGGTAATTGATAACGTTACTCAAAACGTATTTTTCTCCAAAGAAAAAATTCAGCAATTGGCTAACCGTAATTTCGGCATTGGCTTTGACCAGCTGTTGATGGTTGAACCGCCTTACGACCCAGAGCAAGACTTCCACTACCGCATTTTTAATGCGGATGGCTCCGAAGTAGAGCAATGTGGCAACGGCGCACGTTGTTTTGCGCGCTTCGTTAAGCAAAAAGGGTTAATTAACCGCAACAAAATAGTGGTCAGCACCAAAGCCGGTAAGATGGTGCTTTACCTCGAAAAAGACGGCCAGGTTACCGTGAATATGGGTAAACCAGAATTCGAACCGGCCAACATTCCCCTTAAAGCGAATAAGCAAGAAAATACTTACATTTTGCGCGTAGGCGAAAGCACCCTATTTATCGGTTCTGCCTCAATGGGTAATCCACATTGTGTGATGGAAGTTGATGATGTTGATACTGCTAACGTCGCTGAAATAGGCCCACTTGTTGAAAAACACGAGCGCTTTCCTGAAGGCGTAAACGTAGGCTTTATGCAGATCATCAACGAATCTCACATTAAGCTAAGAGTTTTTGAGCGCGGTTCTGGCGAAACCCTGGCCTGTGGCAGCGGTGCATGCGCAGCAGTTGCAATTGGTCAAATACAGGGTAAATTAGGTAAAGATGTACGGGTAGACCTACCCGGGGGCAGCTTACGTATACGCTGGCCCGGCCCGGATAACGTTCTAAAAATGACAGGGCCTGCCGAACACGTATATGACGGACAGATAAACTTATGAGCGACGTATTGGGGCAGTCTAACGCCACGCAATTAATTGAGCCTTTTAATGACGCGTCTGAATTGTCAGCTTCAGATGTACGCACTTTCTTGTTAGAGAACCCCGACTTCTTCGCTCAACACCCTGATTTACTGGAAAAAATCAAGCTTCCTCATGAGCACAAAGGCAGCGTATCGCTAGTAGAAATACAAGGCGAGCAGCTGCGACAAAAAGTTAGACAGCTAAACTTCAAACTCAATCAATTGGTTAGCATTGCCAAACAAAATGAAAAAATTTATCGCGTTTACACCGATTTAAACGTGCAGCTTTTGCGCTGTGAGAGCGTGGCGGAAGTACAGTTCACCTTAGAAGACGTACTTCAAGAGCGTTTGCAGTTGTCATCGGCGGTAATAAAAAGTTTTAAGGGCCCTCACGCTATCCCAGAATTGCAGCAGCGTCTGTTTACGGAAAAGCGCTTCAAAAATACTAACTTCTTCTTTGGCCGTTTATCTCAGCACGAGCGGCAATTATTGTTTGGGGAAAGTCCCGCTGAATCAGTTGCGCTCATGTTGCTTGGCGACAATCGCGAACTGGGCATTTTGGGTATAAGCAGCAGCGACGCCAGTCACTTTACGCCCGATATGGATACACTTTTACTCCAGCAGCTTCAGCAAGTGCTCAATATTATCCTACCTGAAATGATGGGATATTAGAGGCTGTGTCTACGGACGCAATAATGAGCGCGCCTTGCCAAGCATGGCTAGATAAATTTTTACTCCACCTGCAGGTAGAAAGAGGGCTCTCCCTTCACACTATCAAAAACTACAAGCGCCAACTTGCTGAGGTTGCTACGCTACTGAATCTTGACGAATGGTCTGGACTTACCCCGAGCGACATAAAGCGGGTTATGGCTGATGCCAAAATGTCGGGACATAGCCCTCGAAGTATTGCACTGAGATTGTCAGCACTTAGAACCTTCTGTCAGTATTTAATTGATCATAAGCAGCTTTTTAGCAACCCCGTAGAAGGCATTCAAGCTCCTAAACAAGGGAAACCTTTACCGAAGCAGCTTAGCGTAGACGAAATGCAGCAGCTACTTAATGCGTCACCTTCAAGCAGCGACGACGATGAAGGCATGCAGTTAAGAGATATCGCTATGTTTGAACTCATGTATGGTTGCGGACTTCGATTAAGCGAACTGACCGGACTAAACTTAGCTGACTGTTTAAAAGACGGTACGGTAAAAGTAATGGGGAAAGGGAGCAAACAACGCATACTCCCCCTAGGCCGACATGCCCAAAAAGCATTAAATGCATGGTTAAAAGTGCGGTCAGCCTACGCGTCACCCTACGAAAGTGCCGTATTTGTGAGTAAACGTAAAACCCGCATCTCCAACCGGCAGGTAGCGAATCGCTTAGATAAAATGGCACAAGAACAGTCTCTGTCACAAAAAGTAAGCCCTCACAAACTGCGCCATTCTTTTGCTACGCACGTATTAGAATCTAGCGGCGATTTGCGGGCGGTTCAGGAGCTGTTAGGCCATGCTAACTTATCAACGACACAGGTCTATACTCATCTCGATTTCCAGCATCTCGCTAATGTCTATGACGCAGCTCACCCGCGCGCACACAAAAAATAAAGCTTAAATAAGGTTTATCCATGCAGTTTTTTAGGTCTATCAACCACATCGACGCCATGACATTCGACCTTGACGACACGCTTTACAATAACGACCCCATCATTCGTCGGGCCGAACAGGCACTTCAGGCGCATATTGCGCAATACCATCCTGAAGCGGCTAAGTTAACGTCGCAAGACTGGTTACAACTGAAACGTGCCGCTATAGCCAGAGATAGGCGCCTGGCCTCAGATATGGGGCAGCTAAGACGGGTAGTATTGACGGCCGCGTTATCGGGCACTTCTGCCGACAAACTTGATGTTGAAGTAAACAATCGCGGTGAATTAAGCGAAGCTGTTGAGGCTTGTTTTAATTGCTTTTATGACGCCAGAAGCAATTTTGACCTTGCTGACGATGTACATAGTGCACTTAAAGCACTTAGTAACAAGCGACCTCTAATCGGTATTACGAATGGCAATGTTAACGCGCAAAAAATAGGTATCGAGGGGTATTTTGAGACCATCCTGCATGCCAGTACAACTCGCCCCATGAAACCGGCTCGTGAAATGTTCGATGAAGCCGCAGAGCACCTAGGCATAGCGCCAAAACACATCTTGCATGTAGGCGACAACCTTATTAAAGACGTGAAAGGGGCAATAAACGCTGGCTATCAGGCGGCTTGGTTTGCGTGCAACAGGCAAATGAAGTTAGCTAATGAACCGGTGAGCGTGCTTCCTCACATAGCATTAGATAACCTTAACGAATTAACTTACTTTCTGTAAATATTTGGGTCAGAGTACTTTTCATTTTTACAAAAGACGAACGAGAAAATGTACTCTGCCCCACGATTTTAGTTGTCTTCTAGCACGTTTTGGCGCATGGATTCACAGGGGCTTTGGCAAACCGGCCTTCCCACTACTTTCGCCGGCACACCCACTACCGTGACGTGAGCAGGAACGCTATTGAGCACAACGCTACCTGCGCCGACTTTCGAACCTTCACCTATTTCGATATTGCCTAAAATCTTTGCACCAGCGCCAATTAACACGCCTTGGCGAATTTTAGGATGGCGATCGCCCGATTCATTACCGGTACCGCCAAGCGTTACACTTTGCAAAATAGACACGTTGTCTTCAACCACCGCGGTTTCACCCACCACTATGCCCGTTGCGTGGTCGAACATAACACCCTTACCTATTCGGGCTGCAGGGTGGATATCAACGCCGAAACTGGCTGAGTTACGGCTTTGCAAAAATAGCGCGAGCTGATGGCGACCATGTACCCAAAGATAATGTGCCATGCGATGAACTTGTACCGCGTGAAAACCTTTAAAATGAAGTAAAGGCGTAAGGTAGTCATTAACTGCCGCATCGCGCGCTTTGATAGCAAGAATGTCTGCAGTAGCAGCTTCACTGATACTAGGCTCTAATAAATACGCTTCGTCAAAAACTTCACGAATCGCGATAGCAGGCATAACGTCATCGGCCATTTTGTTTGACAAAATAAAGCTCAACGAGGATTCAAAGTTATGGTGCGCAAGTACACTGGCATGCACATAACTGGACAGCAAAGGTTCGTTTTCTGCAACAACTTGCGCTTCTTGTTTCAGCGTCGACCAAAAGTCGATTGGCGTGGAAAGTGCGGTCATGAGCATGTTCCATTAAAATAAAGGTGTCACGTACTGTAAGTTTGGTTTGTTAGCCGCCGCTAAATAACATTAACCTACGATTGAATGTTGCAATGTAAAATAAGTAGATTCAGGCCTAAAGTTTACCTGAGTTTGGTATGACACAATACCGATGTGATACCGCAGAAGCGTCTAATTCGATCAAACTATCTTATTAATTTGTTATAGCAAAGGCCTACAAGATCTAACTGCAGCAATTTGCGACTATCGCGCTTAATGCCTTTCTCGAGTAGTTATGTGTGTAAGGAAAAAACATGACCTTTGCGTCAGTGATAGAAAACTGGACTGTATAAATTCACAGTCAGGTGGCATAATAACGGGTTGCTGTAAGAATAAAACTATCAACCAACAGGTACCACATTATGGATGTATCTCGACTGCTAGACGAGCTTAACGATAAACAGCGTGAAGCAGTAGCAGCCCCATTGTCTAATGCTTTAGTACTTGCCGGCGCAGGTAGTGGTAAAACCCGCGTTTTAGTGCATCGTATTGCGTGGTTGATGGAAGTCGAAAACATCGCGCCTTTTTCAATATTGGCCGTTACGTTTACTAACAAAGCGGCCAAAGAAATGCGCGGCCGTATAGAGTCGTTAATGGGTCGCAGCCTACACAACATGTGGATAGGTACTTTCCATGGTCTTGCACACCGCCTGCTGCGCGCTCATCACGCAGAGGCAAATCTTCCGGAAAACTTCCAGATTATCGACTCTGACGATCAGTACCGGTTAATTCGCCGAATTCTGAAAGCCATGAACTTAGATGAAAAGCATTGGGCCCCCCGCCAAATTCAGTGGTATATCAATGGCAACAAAGACGAAGGATTGCGTCCTCAGCATATTGAGACACACGGCGACCATATTCAAAAAACGATGCGTGAAGTCTACGCGGCCTATCAAGATGCCTGCGACCGCTCTGGTTTAGTTGATTTTGCCGAACTGTTGTTACGCGCACACGAATTGTGGGCCAAAAACCCTGAGGTACTCGCTCATTACCAACGCCGTTTTCGCGCCGTTTTGGTCGACGAATTTCAAGATACAAACAACATTCAGTACGCGTGGCTTCGCATGTTGTGTAGCGGTGGTACTAACAACATTATGATAGTGGGTGACGACGACCAATCTATTTATGGCTGGCGTGGCGCAAACGTAGATAATATTCAGCACTTTCTCAAAGACTTTGATAAGCCCAATACCATTCGTCTTGAACAGAATTACCGTTCCACTGGCAATATTCTAAAGGCCGCAAATACTGTTATCGACAATAATACGGGCCGTCTTGGTAAAGAGCTATGGACCGAAGACGCACAAGGCGAACTTATCTCTGTGTATGCCGGTTTTAACGAACTGGACGAGGCGCGATTTATCGTTTCCAAGATTAAAGACTGGCTTAATCAAGGTAATGCCTTAAGCGATACAGCCATTCTTTACAGAAATAACGCCCAATCGCGAGTTCTGGAGGAAGCGCTTCTTCATGAAGGTTTAGCCTACCGTATCTACGGTGGATTGCGTTTCTTCGAACGCCAAGAGATTAAAGATGCCTTGGGCTACATGCGGATGGTTAGCCATCCACATGACGATGCTGCATTTGAGCGGGTGGTAAACACGCCAAGTCGTGGTATTGGTGAAAAAACTCTCTCACAAGTTCGCGACACCGCACGCGCGCACAATTGTTCAATGTGGCAGGCTTGCCAGTTACTCATTAACGAAGGTGGGTTTAAAGGCCGAGCATTAAACGCAATGCAAAGCTTTGTGCTGCTCATCACAGAACTTGAGCAGGCCACAATAGACGCCCCTTTGGACCAGCAAGCTGATAAGGCGATTAAACAATCGGGTCTATATGCTATGTATCAAGCTGAGCGTGGTGAAAAAGCGCAAGCCCGAATAGAAAACTTGGAAGAACTTGTCACTGCGTGTAAAACGTTTATCGTACCCGACGAAGCTGAAGAAATGACGCCACTTGCGGCGTTTTTGGCTCACGCTTCTCTTGAAGCCGGCGAGACGCAGGCCGATAAGGATCAAGACGCGGTGCAAATGATGACTATCCATACCGCAAAAGGTCTGGAGTTCCCACTTGTATTTATGGCTGGTGTTGAGGAAGGGATGTTCCCGAGTCAAATGACTAACGATGAACCTGGTCGAATGGAAGAAGAGCGCAGACTTTGCTATGTTGGAATGACCCGGGCAATGCAGAAGTTATATATCACTTACGCCGAAAGCCGTCGACTGTATGGCCAGGATAAGTATCATACCGCTTCTCGGTTTATTCGCGAAATGCCAACGGACTGCGTAGAGGAAGTTAGATTAAAGTCTACGATATCGCGACCGATACATAATCGTTTTAGTCAAGCAACGTCACATGCGAGTTTTGAAGAAACGGGCTTTAGTTTAGGCGAACGGGTTGTTCATCGTAAATTTGGTGAAGGTATTGTCCTTAACTATGAAGGCAGTGGTGAGCACGGCCGAGTTCAAGTAAACTTCGATGAATTTGGCAGCAAATGGCTAGTACTTGCTTACGCAAAGCTGGAGAAAGCGTAAATTTTAAACGTGGCAAGGCAGCCTTTATCTAAGTTGGAATGTATGCAGCAACACGTGCTGATCATCGAAAATGGTGAAGGCAACCTTGAACTCATCGCGAAGCTCGTTCGTCGTGCGGGTCTTACGCCCGTTGGCGCAACGTCGCTGACGGAAGGAAAAGCGCGGTTTTCTAAAAACGTACCCGAAACGTTTTTGTGCGCTATTGTTGCATATTCACTTCCCGATGCACCTAAAGGCGAAGCTATCGACTTTGCGGTGGACTCTTTTATTCCAACCATAGCTACCACAGAAAGCCTGGACAATGCGATTCGCGATAAAGTACTTGAACGAGACGTAGTCGATTATATTCCCAAAGAAAACTCACAGAATTACGATTACCTAAACCGCCTTATTAGTCGCCTTGAAAAAAACAAGTCCACCGGCGTAGTGGTAGTAAGCACTAATCGAGTGCTGCGTACGAGAACGGTTTCATTGCTGCAGCGCCACAACTTTATCGCTTTTGAATGCTTAACGGCCACAGATGCCATGCAATGCTTGTCTGAGAACAACAATGTGCGCCTTGTTATTACCGACAATACCCTTCCCGATATGACCGGAACGCACTTTGTCGCCAGTTTGAGAAAAGCATTTTCAAAAGAACAGCTTTCAATAATGGGCATAGCCGGAGGAAAGGGCATGCTCATGTCAGCCCACTTTATCAAAAGTGGCGCGAACGACTTTCTTCGTGTGCCCTACTGTCACGAAGAGTTCTTGTGCCGTGTGATGCAAAACGTTGAGTATATTGAGAGTGTGGAAGAAATTCGTCGGGTTGCCAATACGGATTATCTGACAGGCTTACCCAACAGGCGTCACTTTTTCTATATGCTTACGGTTCAGCACCAAAACTTATCTGATGATCACGCCCTTGCCCTTATCGATTTGGACTTTTTTAAGTCCATTAACGACACCTACGGACATGACGCCGGCGACGTTGTATTAAAAGCCATAGCGGCACTGATTGAGTTTTATTTTCCAGACGAAATCATATCTCGATTTGGTGGCGAAGAGTTTTGTATTTATATGCCTTCCACACCGCTTGACGAGGCGTGCGAACGCTTAGAAGATTTCAGAAAGGTCGTCGAAGCAGAAGTAATTCAACTTCCTAAAACCAACATAAAGGTTACCTGTAGTATTGGGGTGAGCGGTGCCCACACCCAGCGAATTGATAAGCTATTGAGCTTAGCGGACAAGCAGCTTTACGCAGCAAAAAATAGCGGCCGTAATCAAGTGAAGTGTGAACCACCTGACACCCCCGACCAACAACAAAACAAGCTGTTTTAACGATTTAAACAGCGCACTCCACTGACCCATTCAATAACCTGTAAACTACGCCTCTTTATACTGATACCAGCGGACTGGTACTATTGCTCAACTGCAGTTTTTCTGGCCTGACGCTGATTGCGATAGTTCACCAGCGAATCTGCGCTAAACAAAACAAGTGCCACCCATACAAAGCCGAAAGTCACTAATCTCGACTCCTCCAGCGGTTCACCGTATAGATATACGGCAAGAACAAACATGAGGGTTGGCCCAATATATTGAAAGAAGCCCAAGGTTGAATACATTATCCGTCTAGCTGCAGCGGTAAAACATAACAATGGCGCCGTGGTTACAATACCCGCGGCCATGATGAGCATGTTCAAGGTAACGTCGTTATTAAATAAATTGCTGTATTCAGAGCCGAAGAAAACCCAATAAATAATCGCCAGTGGCGACAACATTAAGGTTTCTATAAAAAGACCTGGTAGTGAATCTACCGCGACTTGTTTTCTAAGTAGGCCATATACGCTGAAGCTACCGGCGAGCACCAACGCAATCCACGGCACGTGACCGTACGAGAAGATAAGAATGGCTACGCCAATGACGGCAAGCCCAACAGCAACACGCTGAAGGTTACGCAGTCTCTCACCTAAGAACAGTCGACCTAAAAAGACATTAATTAATGGGTTAATGTAATAGCCCAAACTCGCGTCCAGAAGATGGTCGTTATTGATGGCCCAGATAAACAGAAGCCAATTTGCCCCGAGCAGCAATCCGGCAACAAACAGTATTTGCATTACCCGCTTGTTGCGAAACGCGGCCCCCACTTTAGGCCACTGCTTTAACCCGGCAATAAGCGCAATTAACAAAATAACTGACCAAATCACCCTGTGCATCAATATTTCAGCGGCTGGCAATACCATCAGCTGTTTAAAGTAAACAGGCGCTACGCCCCACATACTGTATGCGGCAATAGCACAGATTACACCGATCTGAGCGGCACTGGCTTGCTTTGACAAGGCTGACTCCAAAGGCATTCAAGGTAATAAGGCGCGTATTGTTTATCAGGCTCAACAAATACACAACCTTTACTGCTTTCCAATAGGGATAAGACACCGATTGCTATGTAACATCGGTGGTTTTTTAATAAGGCCACTTAGAGCAACGTGACCTTGCGGACTGGTATTACGCTAGCAATGCAGCGTAATAACGTTGTTTAAAGTAAAAACAGTGTTCCCAAACCGAGAAACGCTACAAAGCCTACGATATCGGTTACCGTTGTAAGGATCACTGAGCCTGACAACGCAGGGTCTATTTTGAGCTTATCAAGAATAACCGGTACAAATACCCCCGCTAGCGCAGCGGCCACTATGTTAAATAGAATGGCTAAACAAATAACCAAACCCAGCATGGCGTCGGTAAACCAAAAATAAGCAACCACGCCTATTACTAACGCCCAGATGACGCCGTTCACCCCACCAACTTTAAGCTCTTTCACCATCAGTGCACGCAAGTTAGCGGGAGTCACCTGCCCCAAGGCCAAGCCGCGTACAATCAACGTCAGGGTTTGGCTACCAGCAATACCGCCCATACTTGCAACTACAGGCATCAATACGGCAAGCGCTACAACCTGTTGTAGTGTGCCTTCAAACAAACCAATGAACCATGAAGCAAGGAATGCTGTGAGCAAGTTAATACCTAACCACAACGCTCTGTTTCGCGCACTTTTAGCCACCGGCGAGAATAAGTCTTCGTCTTCATCCATACCCGCCGAAGCCATCACTTGGCGCTCGTAAAATTCATTCACCAGCTCACTGGCTGACGTTACATCCAAACGGCCAAGCAACTTATTATTTTCGTCGACCACGGGTAACGATGCCAACCCAGAGCGCTGCACAACAAGGGAGGCGTTCATTGTGTCGTCAGCCCCCTGGATAGTGGTCACGTTCTCTTCTGATAAATCGAAAAGCGACACGTGGTCCTGCGCGGTAAAAAGATGACTGATCTTTACTAAAGCTGAAAACTGTCCAGAACGGTTGACCAAAAAAATACTGTCACAGTGCTGTGGCACTTCTCTTCTAAGTAAACGCAACCCTTCACGCACCTTAGCATTAGACGGCAAAACGAGCTGTTCGTGGTTTACCCAGTGGCCTATTTGATTATCGGGAAACTGAGTCGCCTCCCTAAAATATTTTCGCTCTTTGGAATCAAGAGACTCATAGGCCATGTCGACCAGGCGTTTAGGCAGTGAATCAAGAAGCTCTAATAAATCTTCAGCGTCGATACCCGCAAAGATAGACGCCCACTCGTCATGCGGCGTATTGTCGATAAGAATTTCACGAGGGTCGCTTCGCATTTCAACAAGTACATCGAGCTTGCGATCCCGGGGAATGCCCTCCCATACCACCAAACGTTTTTCGACGGGCAGTGCTTCTAAAAGTGATGCGATGTAGACCTCGTCTTGTCCGCTAAGCGCGGCCAATAGCGTTGCCGGATCATCACCCATACTGTCAGTGACAATCTCTTGAATTAAATCTGGTAATGGCTCAGCCATGCTACACCCTCCTTTGATACCACTGACATCACGTGCACTCGTCGAATTTATTCGAGCTTTGAACATATTATCATGAAAAAACGCAATGACATGACTGTTCATAACTTGATGTTATAACAATTACAGCCCCTGAACATTTTATTATCTCGCGTTCAGGTACCTATTCACTGTTTTGACCAAACGTAAGCGTTAGTTCAGTACACAGACTATACCCAAACGTCCAAAGTAGCGTGAGCATGGCTACTGACACAGTTTATAGTTTAAGGCAGCCCATGAGTTGAACAATAAACCACCGGCATTACGCACTTTGGGAATGTGATATGCAAAATTATCGCTGAATTTTAGTCTAGTTTTTGCAATTGCCCCGTGAAGACATCGTCAAAAACGCGTAAAATCCAGCGCCATGACAACTGCAATAGCTTCATCAGAATCCGAACCTCAAACGCAAAGCGCTAAAACACCAGAAACTATCTTAAAAGATGTCTTTGGTTATGACGCATTTCGCGACGGCCAGGGCGAAGTCATTCACCACGTATGTGAAGGTAAAGACGCACTCGTTTTACTCCCCACTGGAGGGGGTAAGTCGCTGTGCTACCAGATCCCTGCTCTGGTGAGAAGCGGTACGGCTATTGTCGTTTCTCCCCTTATTTCATTAATGCAAGATCAGGTAGAGCAACTTAAAGCCTTAGGTGTCAAAGCGGCGTACCTCAATTCTACCTTAGAAGCAGATGAACAGGCTCGCATTAACGATGCACTGCAAGCAGGCAAGCTTGACCTTCTCTACGTCTCGCCTGAACGCCTGATGCAATATTACTTTCAGCAGTCACTGTCTCGTGCTGATATTAGCCTGTTTGCTATTGATGAAGCACATTGCGTGTCGCACTGGGGGCATGATTTTAGGCAAGATTATCGCGCGCTCGGACAAATAAAATCTCGGTTTCCAGACATTCCTGTTATCGGATTAACCGCCACGGCGGACACGGCAACTCAAGCTGATATATTGACGCAACTCAACTTACAAGCACCATTGGTTTACAAAGGCAGTTTTGACAGACCCAATATTCGCTACCGAGTAATGAGTAAGTACAAAGCCTTCGACCAAGTGGTAGCGTATGTGAAACAACAAGAAGGCAGCGGCATCATTTACTGCAATAGCCGAGCAAAAGTAGACGACCTACACGCCAAGCTTTTCAGGCAAGGTTTTCGCTGCGCTGCTTACCATGCAGGCATGGATAACGACGAGCGCGAACTGGTTCAGCGTCAATTTCTCAATGACAAGGTAGACATTGTGGTCGCTACTGTGGCTTTTGGCATGGGCATTAATAAGTCTAACGTTCGCTATGTTGTTCATCACGATGTGCCCCGCAGTGTAGAAAGTTATTATCAAGAAACCGGACGCGCTGGGCGAGACGGGTTAGAGTCTGAAGCGTTGCTGTTATTTGATGAGAAAGATGCAGCTCGCGTAAAACAATGGATTGAGCAAGGCGAAATTGCCGAACGAAACCAAATTGAGTTGCAAAAATTCGCAGCCATGGAGGCATTTTCAGAGGCACAAACGTGTCGCAGACAAGTGTTACTCAACTATTTTTCTCAATTTAGCGACAGTGCCTGCGGTAACTGTGATATTTGCCTTGACCCGCCCAAGATGATCGACGGTTTAGTCATCGCGCAAAAAGTCTTGTCCTGCGTACTTAGGCTGTCACAGCAAGCGGCCAGTCAATATGTTATTGATGTGCTGCGAGGAAAGCAGTTGCGTCGAATTCAAGAAGCTGGGCATCACCAGCTTTCAACCTACGGCATTGGCAAAGACAAGTCAGATAGCTATTGGCACAACATTATCAATCAGCTGGTACACAAAGGCCTTATTCGTGTCGACATTACAGCTCACGCGGCACTGCGATTAACCGAAGCCGCGCGACCGGTACTAAAGGGCGACGTTGCGGTTCAACTTGCCGTGCCACGGCTTGAATTTAAGCCTGACAAACAAAAAGCCAAACAGGCACCCGCCAATTACGACCGAACGTTGTTCACCCGGCTTAAACATTTGCGTAAAGTGCTGGCGGAAGAAAACGAAGTGCCACCGTATGTGGTATTTAGTGATGCCACACTCGTTGATATGGCTTGCAGGCTACCCACCACGCGTAACACCATGTTAGACGTGAGTGGTGTAGGCCAAACCAAGCTAGAGCGATACGGCGACGCCTTTATTCAATTAATTGATGACTATATTAATCGCGAACACTAGCGGGAATGAAAGGCACCTATGCGTATGCGTATTCGCCGCCTTTCTCTAATGCTGCTTTGTAAGCTTCTCTTGCGTGTACGCGCTTAACATAGCCTTGTATTGCGCTGAAATCTTTCGCTCTACCGCTCGCCACCAGTGACTCCAACGGGAAAATCATTTGAACATCGGCGCCAGTAGGCTCGTCACCAGCAAACCACGTATTTTTCGATAAATAAGATTCTACATAACGTAGGCTCTGCGCTAAGTTAGGGCCGTAATACGCATTTAAAATTCCGTCAATCAGCTTGTTCGTAATCGGTTTTATAAAAAATGGCTTAGACCCTTTTTGACGCGCTTTTTCTAGCACCAGATTCGCAACAAGGGGCGGCATAAGAGACCCTTCTGCGAAATGAAGCCAAAACCAATACTGCTGAAGTGCTTCAGGGTCTTGTGGCACAGAAAAGGAGTCGGTAGCGTGATGACGCACAAGATATTCAACGATAGCGCCAGATTCAGCAATGGCACCGTGGGGCGTTGAAAGTACCGGAGAGCGACCTAGCGGATGAACTGCTCGCAATGAGTCTGGCGCTAAGTTTGTTTGACTATCTCTTTGATAGAATTCTATTTTATACTCTACGCGTAGCTCTTCAAGTAGCCAAAGTATTCGCTGTGAGCGTGAGTTATTTAAATGATGTAGTGTTAGCATACCCCGTCCTTAATGCGCTTGGATTAACGCTGTTTTTATTGTGTTGTACTATATACAGTTATAACTGCTAGCAGGTTTACATACACCTATAAATTGACAGAACTATGCAACCTTTTACTCTTTATGATGTTCAGCAAAACGCAAAAATCAGCGGACAAAGCGTTGAAATTTGCCTTGAGCTTCCCGCCACGCCACTTAAAACCCACCAGTGGCTAGCGCATTTTTGTATGCTGTTTAACTTCTCGGCGTCCGAGTCCGACTGGGGTGCAGATCGCTTTCAAACCATTCTTACCACCAAATCTGACGACACGGGTTTTCAATGCATGCTATGTATAGAGTGGCTTTGCGAAGCAATCTGGCTAGAGCCTATCGGTACACAACAATCCGCCAATACTATTTTTGATTATATTAATACCCGTCCGCATAGATAATTACCCACTCAGCGGATTGGTATAACCGTGCCTAAGGCCTCTTCGGTTCCTTTGCTTTGTGTTTGGCTTTTAAGCCTGACTAGTATTATTCTAAAGATACACAATGGGTTATCGAATATCGCGGCAAAACGTTTTGCTAAACGAGTGATCCCATATCGAGTGCTGAAAGGAATTAACGCGTGGTAATAGCCCGGTATACAAAGTACGCAGCAGCTTTGCTCATTAGTTTGATAATGACTTGCTGTAACGCGCTGGCAGGCAGTCAACTTGTAATCGATGAGTCTTTTGAACGCACTATTATTAATCAACATGCAGAGCTTTCTCTTGCTCCTAACAGTGCCACCTATTTTGATATTCTAAACGGACATTCATTAAAGCCATCATTGTCAGGCTCAAAAGCGCATGAGCAAATATGGTACTCAACCAAGCTTCATCATTCTGGCTATAGCCCTATCCCGCTGGTTCTTAACATAGAAAGGCTTAACGTTGACGACCTGCAAATTTATTTACTCGACAGCAGTCAGCGCATAATTAAGTCTTATCGCTATCAAGCCGGAAAAGGCGACTTTTCGCTAAAACAGCCTATCCCCAACATACGAATGGCGTTTACGCTGCAACCTTATCAAGATGCTCAGCTATTAATTTCTGTTAACGACAAGGGCCTTAAATACTTCCCAATTGCTCTGTGGGAAAGAGACGTGCTAGCGCAGCACGACACAAACATGTTGACGTTGCTCGGAGCGATATTTGGGGCGCTAACGGTTATCGCGTTTTATTACTTATTTTCCTATTTGAATCAGCGTATACCCACCCGCTTTTGGCTCACCATGGCCACCCTGGTTATCATTGCTTTACTGTTTATTACAGAGGGCGGGCTCGCACTTTGGCCTAACCTGACTAATGCCAGTGAAAACTTTTACGCCGTATGCCTTGGCATGCTTTTACTTTGCGTCGCGAAGGTAAACCACCATCTTTTTACACGGGTTCCTTTGCTATTACGGCTCGTTAACTACACCTTACCTATTGCAGCAACGCTCTACTGCTTGACCACGAACGCCTATAACACCACCCTCACTTTGTTACTGCTCACTGCAGCTATGGGTCTTTACCAGGTGGCACTCGCGCTGGTTTTCAAAGACAACCAGAGCCGTATCGTCAGCACGACGTACATCCTTGCATGGTTGTCGTTTTTCGCATTCTACGCATTAGTGACGCTCACGCTTTTCAGTGACCTTATTTACACCGTTGGGGTGACTATGGGTATGTTGATATTCGTCATCCTTGGGTTCCTGTGTTTTGGATTTTCTGTCATCGCGAAGGAGCAAGCGAAAAATCAGCACAAACTATCAACGCAGGCAGCAACCATTGCTAGCTTGAACCACTTTTACGATTTATTCAGAAACTCGGCGGAAGGTCACTACACGTCAACGTGGGAAGGGAAGCTAGTATCTGTGAACCCCGCCATGTGCAAAGTATTTGGCTATGAGAGCGAAGATGAAATGCTTTTAGAAGCAGTGAACACATCAACGTTTTATGCGTCACCGGAAGATAGGCAAGTTTTATTAGGCAAGGTGTCTCAGCAAGGCTTCGTTACTGGAAAGGAAATTCGTGGAAAACGCAAAGACGGCAGCGAGTTTTGGTTCTCCTTATCTTGTCAAATGAGGGAAAGCGAGGAAGGCAATTTTCTGTACGGCTCCATTATTGATATCACTGAGAAAAAACAGTCTGACCTTAGTCTTCAATATTTGGCCACTCACGACTCGCTAACAGGGGTATACAACAGGCGTCAGTTTGAAACCCTCTTTAGGGAAAAAGTGAGCGCACAAAATGACATTCCTGTTTGCATGCTTTTTATCGATCTAGACCGTTTTAAAGTGGTTAATGACACATGCGGGCACAAGGCTGGTGACGTGCTAATCAAAGACATTTCGCGATTAATCGAAAACACCCTCACGCCTGATGCACAAATTGGCCGACTAGGTGGGGATGAATTTGGCATTATATATTCCGCACTCAGCGCTGATGAGGTATGCCAAAACGCAGTCAAAATATTGAATGCGGTGCAAGCATACCGATTTATGTGGGACAACCGCATTTTCAACTTGGGCGTCAGTATAGGTATGGTGGTTTGCGATGATAGCGAAGTGACCCCGGGACAATACATGAGCATGGCAGATGCCGCCTGCTACTTTGCGAAAGAACAGGGTAGAAACCAAGTTCACAGATACAACAAAGATGATGAAAGCATGCAGCGCTATCAGCGCGAGCTAGATTGGGTATCATCCATTAACAATGCGTTAGAGGAAGGGCGTTTCGAGCTTTACTATCAATCATTGCGGCCCCTAAATAAAACCAGCGACGGGCATTACTACGAAGTGCTATTGAGACTTCGAGAGAAAGACGGCGCGTTAGTTGAACCCGCGAACTTCTTACCTACCGCTGAGCGCTTTGAAATGAACGTTAACGTAGATAAGTGGGTCGTAACCAATACGTTTAAATGGTTATCAGAAAATCCTGAACACCTATCACAATTAAGGCGGTGCAGTATTAACCTGAACTGCCACTCTCTGGCAGACAGAGACTTCACATTATTCATACTGAACGCCTTCGAAACGTTCAATATTCCTTATGACAAAATTTGTTTTGAAGTCATTGAGTCTGTCGCCATTATTAAAATGGATGACACACTCGCTTTTATGCGCACGTTCAATCGCCTTGGCTGCTCTTTTGCATTAGATGATTTTGGCAGTGGCTTCTCTTCGTACAGCTATCTCAAAAGTTTGCCGGTTAGTCAGGTAAAGATTGACGGGATGTTCATTAAGGATATGCTTAACGACAGCGTCGATACAGCGATGGTTGCCTCTATCAATGATGTCGCAAAAGCAATGGGTATGCAGACCGTCGGTGAATTTGTCGAAAATGAGGGCACGATGGCCCAATTGGGTAAAATGGGAATCGATTTCGCCCAAGGGTATGGCGTTGCCAAACCGGCTCCGTTACGTGACTTTCAGCCCTTGTAATAACCATTCTTAATGGGCTTTATGCGAAAAAAGTGATAGCTGAAGCGTCTACGCGCGTATAATACTAATCCGCATAGATAATTAAATGATAGACTTGCAAAAAAAGAAGTCATCCCCACTTAATGCCCACTGTCTAAAGTGTAGAAGTAACATGAGTAGCAAACAGCCTAAATACGAATATGTCAGTACCGCAAAATTACCTACGCGTATGGGTGATTTTAAAATACACGGCTTTGTCGAAGCGAGCGGCCAAGAGCACGTAGCCCTTTCTTATGGCGAATGGAAGGAAGAAGACGTCGTTCCCATTCGTATTCACTCAGAATGCTTAACCGGCGACTCGTTATTTAGCACGCGATGTGACTGCGGTTTTCAACTAGAAAAAGCCATGCAGAATATCGTCGAGAATGGCTACGGCGTATTGCTATATTTGCGACAAGAAGGGCGCGGCATCGGCCTGTTGAACAAAATTCGCGCCTACAACCTTCAAGACAGCGGCATGGACACGGTGGAAGCAAACGAGCACCTTGGCTTTGATGCAGACTTAAGAAGTTATGACATCTGCAAACTTATGCTCGACACACTGAACGTGAAACACGTTGAGCTGATGACGAATAACCCTAAAAAATTGGCCGCGCTAAAAGCATTGGGCATCGATGTAGTAGGCAGAAAGCCAATAGATCACGGCATCACCAAAGACAACAAGCACTATTTGAAAACGAAAACAGAGAAGTTAGGTCACGCATTCGACCCACACGTTTTTAAATAGCACGTCTGCTATAAAGCTCTCTAAAGCGCCCATGTTTAACATGGGCGTTTTCTATTCAGCTTCGGTTAATCATAGGTTGGTTATAACGTATACAGACTTACCACATTGCGCCTAGCGAACGCCTTTTGTCGATAGTGCAATGTAAGGAGAATGTATGAAAAACATAGCCTTAACTGTAATAGTAGCGCTTTCAAGTGCCGCGACACTTCCTACACTGGCGCAAACGAGCGCAAACGTGACGCAGATCGCTGCGTCAACCGAGCAATATTCTGATGCCCAACTCGACAGCGTGCTCGCCCCGATTGCGCTTTACCCAGATACTCTGCTTACTCATATTTTAATTGCGTCAACTTATCCGCTAGATGTGGTGGCTGCCGATCGCTGGCGTCAAAGCAATAAGCACCTAACGGCTGAACAAGTAGAAAATGTACTTACCAACGTCGATTGGGACCCAAGCGTAAAGGCCCTCGCCCCTTTTACTGATTTGCTAAACACCATGGCCAGCGACCTTGAATGGTTGCAGCAACTGGGCGATAACGTGCTCATTGATCAAAGTCGCGTGCTCGACCGTGTCCAGGTACTTCGACAGCATGCGCACAATACCGGCAATTTAGTGACAAATGACTACATTGAGGTGGAAACCGAGCGAGAAAAAACCCGAGAAATAATCTACATAGAACCTCGCCAACGAGAAGTCGTCTATGTGCCCTATTACGACCCGCATGTTGTCTATGGCCATTGGTGGCATGCAACCTCACCCGTGCGCTGGCGTCATCACGTTAACTACCACCATCATAGCAATGTATTTTGGTCGCCTAGCATTCGCCTTTCTACGTTTTTCTTTTTTGGCAGTGTTCACTGGCACAACCGCCATGTAGTGATACACCGAGACCCCGTGCGTCGCTATTATCATGGGAGCCCCAGAAAGCGCGTGAGTAACCGCGAGTATCGTCGATGGGAGCACAACACGGTGCACCGCCGAGCACGTTATTCTAATCATGTGGTGCATAGCGCTCCTTCACGCTACGACAAAGCGGGAGCAACGCGAATAAAGCCTCTGTCTGATAGGCAAGTAAGGACAATGGATTCATCGCCTCGCTATAATGAAAAGTACTCGGGTGGGTCCGTATCGCGCACCGGTGATAGTAAGCCTATAAAACGAACCATCGAACCAAAGAAGGTCACAGCACTTCGAGAACATCGTGTTAAAACCCAGCAAGGCACTGTCAAACACAAACCTTCTATTGAGCACGCACTCAAGCGTAATCAAAAGATAGCCAAAAACAACAAACCTACAAAGGAAAGCACGTTAGCACAGTTAAAAAGAGACAAGCCTGCCAGACTCTCGCCTAACTCAAAGGTGCATAAGCAGGTTAAGCAAAACGCTGGCGAGCGACGATTGCCTGAACACAATTCCGGCAAAGGGCGTGTAGAAAGAGCTAGCCCTGTACAGCGTTCAGTAGCGAAGGCGAGCAGTAAGCCTATGCGAAGTGAGCGCAATAGCAACGCCTACAAACGAAGCAACCATAGTGGCTCGCAAAAACAAATAGCGCGAGAAGGGCGAAGCGTTGCCAAGGGTCACTATGAAAAACGTTAACACCGCTAACAAAGGCGCAGCAAGGATTGCTTGCCTTTGAATACCACTTATTGGCTAATAGGCTCATCTATTGTTGGCGACCTCATGCACCTTCAACATCGCGTCTACAAACCGCAAAGGGGAGCGTTCATCTAGATTAAAATACAAAGAGGGTTCAATAAGCTCCAGTTCCATAACCGCCCACTGGTTGTTTTGTTTCACCAAATCAACGCGGGCATAAAGGGCATCACAGGGCATCGCTGCAAGCGCCTTTTCTGCGATAACGCGTTGAGCACTGTCCACATCTACCGTGTGCAAGCTACCACCGTGCTCTTCTTGCACGCGAAAGTCCCCTTTCTGAGGCACTTTTTTAATCGCATGGCTCAATGCACCGCCGAAATAAAATAATGAGTACTCTCCTTCTTCTACAATGGAAGAGAGGAAAGGCTGGATCATGAAGTGCCGCTGTTCAAAGGTCTTAGCTAAGAGAGAGGCGCTTTCTGACCAACTCTCGCGCTTAAGCCTAAATGTGTCGTCAGCATTTGCACTCAAAACAGGTTTTATGACTATTGCCTCACTGTCAAATTGTTCAAACGCACTGTCTATAACATCGTTATTAAACGTGGTTTCCCATCGTGTATCTACAATGGGAACCCCTTCACGTTTGAGGTCTTTCAGATAGTACTTTTCAATGTTCCACTGCATCAGCGCCAGCGGGTTTAACAAGGTTGCTGTTGATGCATCTATCTCTTTCAGACAATGAAGGAAAGCCTCTGCGTGTTGCTGATAGTCCCAAGTACTTCGCACGATAACATAGTCAAACCGGCTCCAGTTTTCAGTTGTTTTGTGCCATGATACAGTATCCACTTCCCAACCTTGTTGATTGAAATACGGCACCAATAATTCGTCATAAACGAAAAAGTCTTCAAGATTGTCTGTGGAAAGAAAAGCGACCGATGGCATGTGACTCTCCTCGAGAGAAAATAGCGTCATAGCCTCCAAAAAAAGACGACTAGACAAAAGTTAAATGGTTAAAAAACGCCGGTTTACGTAAAATAGCGAAAATTAGCATAGATCGAACTTCTAACCTACAATTTCAGTTCACCTACTTGTCGGAGAATGACATGCAGTACCCTTGGCTTCTTGATGGACACAAGATTTTTCGAGTAGTGATCATTGTTCAGCTTATTATTGCTGTGGCTATTGGTCTTTTTACCGGGGAATTATTGCCTGCTTTCATTTTCGGCGTGCCGATTGCTGCCGTTCCCTTAATATTGAGCCTTCAAGATCCCTATTCTTCACTAAGCCGACACGCTATGGCAATTGGCGTTCAGTTGCTCACGGCATTACACATTCACCAGTCTTTTGGATTAATTGAAATTCATTTTGAAATCTTCGTGCTGCTTGCGTTTTTATCGTGCTTTAGAGATTGGAAAGTCGTTGCTACCGGTACGGCGGTGGTGGCCGTTCATCATATCTCATTTTTCTTATTACAGGCCGGTGGCGCATCGGTGTTCATTTTTGAAGAAGGTCATGTCACTTTCCCAATCCTGCTGATGCATGCGGCTTTTGCATTAGCGGAAGGCGGCGTATTAATGTACATCGCTAGACAGAGCCATCAAGAGGGCGCGGGCGCAGCAGAATTACGTCTAGCTATTGAGTCCATGCAAAAAGACAATGGCAAACTCGACTTAGGTGTAGCGCTCAATCGCAAGCATAAAATCGTCAGACCGTTTGCTGATCTCATAGACCAAGTCAGAGCACTCGTAGAACTAGCGTCAAACCTTACCGATGAGGTGGTGAGTGGATGTGGAAAGATGGAACTTGCGGCTAATAACATGTTCGAGATAAGCCGTAATACCGATCAGGAAATTGCCATGGTATCGGCATCGTCTGAAGAAATTGCACAAACTATGCAGCTTTCTACTGAGCAAACTACCCTTGCCAGTGACAAAGCATCTTCCGCTGAGGCTTCATCACGAAGCACTCGTGACACCATTTCTAATACAAGCAGTACCATCGACTCACTGCGCAACACGTTAAATGCAGCTGCGCAGACAAATTCAGCGCTAAACGAACAGTGTGCTCATATTTCTGAGTCTATGCGCTCAATTACGGCGGTGGCAGAGCAAACGAATCTTCTTGCGTTAAACGCAGCCATTGAGTCTGCGCGTGCAGGTGAACATGGTCGTGGTTTTGCCGTCGTGGCCGATGAAGTTCGCACCTTAGCAATCCGCTCTAAAGAAAGTGCAGACCAGATTACCAGTATTACCGAACAATTGGTTTCGCAAACAGCGAGCTCAGTTGAGCAAATGCAGAGATGTATTAAGCTTGTTGATGAAGCTGTAATTTCTAGTAACGACGCTACCTCAGCAATGACCGGGATCATGCAGCAAATTCGTGATGCAAGTGAGAGCATGACGGAGATCGCAACGTCGGCGGTAGAGCAGGAAACGGCGTCAGCCTCTATTGCACAGAGTACCGCACGTCTCAGCGAATTTACCTCTCAAGAGCTTGCAACCGCAGAGTCGCTCGCCCAAGAAGTTGAGATGCTATCACAGATTTCAAAACGCATGCGAAACGCCATTGAGCGTTTCAAACTATAATGTGTAGCCCTGCTTTAAGGCATTAGACACCATGCGCGCGCCATGGCGGTGGACGCTTTTGCTAGTATGGGCGGTGAGTTTACTTGCCGCCCTGTTAGTTTATGGTCAGCGCCAACTGTCTTTATTCGACCCAGACGGCACACTGCTTCACCTTACGACCGCCACTCAATTTGACACACAGCTTGTTGAATTACTTAATCATGAAAACATCAAAGCCGGCTCTATAGTGCATGTAGGCACAGCCTCTCGTTGCTATTGTGAGACCCTTTCCGCGCCTCATCAACAACAGCTTTCTACTCAGCTTGGCAGCCGTTATGAGAGTGTACGCGTGAATCTGGAAGATATTCCAGAGTTACAAAAAATCATACCTGCTGTACCCGCCCTGATTGTTTTGGACGAGCGCAACCATTTGCGCTATTTAGGCCCCTATGCCACGGGATATGGTTGCTTTACCGGTAAGAACCTTGTTCAGCAAGTAGTCAGCTACGCGACACAGTCTCCATACCGTGGCGCAGTGATTAATGCCGACGCTGAAGGGTGTTTTTGCTAACGACTGGCACACATTATGTAACATCATCTATTAATACCCATTACCGCCAGCACTTCACCAAAATATGTGTAGTTTTTACTCGCACACAGCAAATGGCGGAAAGAATTACAAGGAGTCGATGATGTCAAAACACGCTACGCTCTATCGTATGGTCACGCCCAGTCACATCTGTCCATTTGGGTTAAAGTCGAAAGACTTGTTGGAGAGGCAGGGCTTTGTTGTTGACGACCACCATTTGGCTAGCCGCAGCGAAACAGACAAGTTTAAAGAAAGTCACGGAGTGAAAACCACGCCACAAACCTTTATTGATGATCAGCGTATAGGTGGTTACGACGATTTACGAGATTACTTTAATTTAAAGCAGGAGAGTGAATTCGGCTCCCGCTATACGCCTATCATCGTTATTTTCTCGCTAGCAGCATTGATGGTCGCAGCGCTTATGATAAGAGGGGGTATTCCCGCTGATGTCATGTCTTTTGTCATGAACTTTATCGGTATTACCATGGTGATTCTAGCGCTACAAAAGCTGCAAGACCTTGTTGCATTCTCAAACCAATTTATTACCTATGATTTGCTAGCTATGAAGCATGTACGCTACGCGTATGTTTATCCCTTTGCTGAAGCATACGCGGGCTTGGGCATGCTCTCTGGGCTACCTGCACTTATGGTATCACCCATTTCTATTTTCATCGGAGCCATTGGCGCAGTCTCCGTGATAAAAGCGGTGTATGTGGATAAACGTGAGCTTAAATGCGCATGTGTGGGCGGCAATTCAGACCTGCCTCTTGGTTTTATTTCATTAACAGAAAACCTGGCTATGCTTGGTGCTGGCTTATATATGCTCTTAACCTGGCTGGCAATTTAACCTCGCCAGCGCTTGTCAGGTATTGGGTAACAAATTGCATCTTGCCATTAGGAGGTTATCGATGAGGGCTGGCTCATCCCTCTGATATGTGACACTACGCTGCGCCCCAGCGCACTTAGGTTATAGCCGCCTTCCAGCATACTGACGATGCGGCCATGGCAGCATTCGTCGGCGATAAGACGCAGCTGCTCGCTTATCCAAAAGTAATCATCCTCAACTAAACGCAAATGCGCCATAGGATCTTCTGCGTGAGCGTCAAAACCTGCAGATATCAAAATAAGTTCCGGCTGAAAATTGCGAAGTGCGTTAAACCAATGCTGAACCTTTTCCCTAAACACATCACCTGTGGCGCCTGCTTCAAGGGGGACAGACAGGATATTGCTCGCAGAAACAGGCGAGCCACTATGGGGATAAAACGGGTGCTGAAAGCTGCTGCACAACATTATGCGCTGATCACCGGCAACAATTTGTTCAGTGCCGTTGCCATGGTGCACGTCGAAGTCAATGATGGCTACTCGCTTTAGTTCATAGTTTTGAAGTGCATAGCGTGCCGCAATAACAATGTTATTAAATACACAGAATCCCATGGCACTGTCGTAGGTGGCGTGGTGCCCTGGCGGTCTGGTTGCACAAAAGGCTTGTCTGTCTTCTCCATCCATAACCCAATCCACCGCATTACAACCCGCACCTGCTGACTCTAACGCGGCGGTTAAGCTATGACGCATCAACCCAGTGTCTTCATCAAGCCATGCCACAGCGTCCTTATTCTCTGAATAGGGCGTCTTCTCGTGATCGCTAAACATCGTTTGCGCTGCATGCTCAAAAACGCTTTTTACATAGTAAGGGTCATGCGCAAGCGACAGATAAGCTTCAGCAATAGGGGCCGCGTCAGCGTGCTCACATACCATGTCTAGACCAGAGGAAAGCAGCTGGTCGTCTATGGCAAATAATCGGTCTGGCGATTCGGGGTGGTCTTTCCCTAAATCATGTTTTGTGCCGTGCTTGCCACGGAAAATTCTTATCGTCATGTCAATGATGCCACATCTAGAACCAACTCTATGTCACTGGGATCACCCGTGAACTTTCTTTTGAATTTCGCTTGTTCAAAAATGGCTATCATCGGGCTGTTGTCACCGCGTACGTAAGCCATCATTTTTGCAATACCCCGCACCTTGGCAACGTTAATTAATTCATTTAAAAGCCGGCTGGCCATGCCCTTGCCTTGCTGGGTTTCACGGGTTACAAAGGCCGCTTCACAGGTATTGTCATGTGGGTTGTAATAAAAGCGACCCACGGCGTGAATAGTAATGCGAGACCCCTCCTGCCTCACAATACACAGGGCTGCGTCTGAACTTTGATCTACCGACACCAAATTACATGACTTCTCGCGAGACATTTGCTTAGGATCATAGTTGTATCGAAGCCTAAGCGTCTCTTTAGTATGAGAATAGAAAAACTCTTGAAGGCGCCTTTCGTCGGCTGGATTCAACGGCCGCATGTAAAATGTCTCGCCCTGAATATTCAGCTTTTTAAGCTGAATAACGCCTAGCTCTGGAATGTCGGTAGGGTATTTTTCTTGATAATGAGGCACCCAGTAATGCTGGCGAACCTCCTCTAGCAATGACGCGCGGAATTTAGGGTGCGCCACACGAATAAGTTCGAGCGCGCGCTCTCGAATGCTCTTCCCTTTAAGTGATGCAATGCCGTACTCCGTTACCACATACTGCACGTTCCCTCGTGACGTCACCACTCCAGCGCCTTCGCTTATTCGCGGAGTAATGCGAGATATCGTTTCATTTTTTGCAGTGGAAGGCAGTGCAATGATGGCTTTACCGCCTTTACTGATAGATGCTCCGGTGACAAAGTCTACCTGCCCGCCTATACCACTATAGAAATCATAACCTAACGAATCAGCCACCACTTGCCCCGTCAAATCTACTTCAAGTGCGCTATTTATCGCGACCATGTTGTCATTTTTAGCAATGTTGGTGGGTTTATTCACATAGCTACTGGGGTAAAACTCAATATGCGGATTACTGTCAATTAAGTCATAGAGCTTACGCGTACCAATGGCAAAACTTGTCACAATTTTACCAGGGTGGAAGGTCTTCTTTTTGTTTGTAATGGCGCCCGACTCTAACAGTTCAATAATGCTGTCTGTGAGCATTTCACTGTGAATCCCCAAATCCTTGTGATTACAGAGATATTTGAGGGTTGCGCTGGGTATTTTGCCAATACCAAACTGCAGCGTTGCACCATCGTCAACCAGCATAGAGACATACTGACCGATACGCTCAGCCACCGAGTCAATCGGCGGTGGTGTTACTTCTACTAAGGGCTCTTCGGCTTCAATGCACGCCGTGATTTCGCTGATATGAATGTAGGAGTGGCCCGCGGTTCTGGGAACCTGTGGATTAATTTGCGCAATAACTTTTTTGCTTTGTCTGATTGCTGACATCGCAATATCTACCGCGGGACCTAGCGAGCAATAGCCAAACTCATCAGGAGGACTCACGTTTACCAAAGCTGCATCTAAGGCAAGGGTACCATCACTGAACAAACTTGATATTTCTGATAAGAATACAGGGGTATAGTCAGCACGCCCTTCATCCACAGCTTTGCGCATGGCCTCCCCGCCGATAAAGAAGGTGTTTGCTTTAAATAGGTTCTTATATTCTTCTTTAACCCAGCGGGTATCGCCTAGTGCCAACATATGCACAAGCTCTATGTCGCTGAAGCCTTCGCTGTGATCAATAAGGTGCTGTACTAGCGCGTGGGGAACTGACGCATTGCCGCCTACGAAGACGCGGCAGCCAGATTTTATTAACGAAGGCCACTGTGGTGCCTGAGGTAAACTAAATGCCATATCCATCTGCCCTGTTTCTCGCAATATCTCATCATGCCATAAAAAGAGACGATTTCCCGCATTTGCTCATACCCGAGCCATAAGCGATTGGTCGTAGATCCACTATACCTGCGGTAACACGCCGCGATTACGAACATTTTAAGTCTCGCTGAGTGGGTTATTATCTATGCGGAATGGTATGCTAACCCGCATAGATAATTATCCATACGTGTAAAAAAGCCTAGCAGTGTTTGCTGCTAGGCTTCGGACATTTTACGTTACTGGTCGCGGCCATATCATTAGGAGTTAAGCCTTACAAACCCTCGCTTACTGATATCGAAACTTTTCCAACCAGTTTCTGAAGAAGGGCGAAATGACAGACTTGCTGTTTGCGAGTCTATGACCATCATTCAGTAATAGAAGCTGCGCTTTTTGATGGCGGGCATATTTAAGGCTGTTTTCAATTGGCACGATATCGTCATTCCAGCCGTGTACCAAACTGACATACCCATCGTACGGAAAACGCTGAATTTTATAATTTGGCATATAAAGAGCCGGTGCCATAAGGAATACGCCTCTGGCCGATATCTGACTTGCCGCCGCCAGCGATACATAACCGCCCATGCTTGAGCCTACCAAAACCACGTCGTTGCACTTTTCTGCAATGGTTTCTTTTAATCGTTCTAAACGGGCTTCGGGGCAGTCGAGATCTTGATAGTCGATACTTTCTACACCAAAGCCCATATCATTCGCCACGTTTGATAGCGTGGTGATTTTACTGCCCCAAGGTCCACTCTCTTTGCCGTGAGAGAATACTACAGTGGTCATTACCAATGTCCCTATTTTTAAAAGTGAATGTTTTTTCTCACTCTAGCGCACTTACTCATCGCTTGTCTTCTTTATGGAACAGTTTTTCTACCATCACGTAAAACATAGGCACAAAGAAAATTGCCAAAAATGTCGCGGCGAACATGCCTCCCATCACAGCAATCCCTATCGCGTTCTGGCTTGCTGCACCCGCGCCACTGGCCAGCGCAAGCGGTGTTACTCCTAAAATAAACGCCATAGACGTCATTAATATAGGACGGAAGCGTTGTGACGCGGCATTTGACACAGCGGTCATCAAATCTTCACCATTTTCATACTGCTCTTTAGCAAACTCAACAATGAGAATCGCATTCTTCGCGGCCAAACCTACTGTCGTCAAGAACGCGACCTGCAGGTAAACATCGTTGGGTAAGTTAAAGATAAACGCAGCTGTTACAGAGCCCAATATACCCAAAGGCACAACTAACATAACGGCGAAAGGCACTGACCAGCTCTCGTATAACGCGGCTAGGCAAAGGAAAACGATCAGAATTGACAGTGCATAAAGCATAGGGGCTTGAGAACCGGCTTCTTGTTCTTCGAACGACAGACCAGACCATTCAATAGCAAAGCCCGGCGGTAATTGCTCTACAAGCTTTTTCATTTCAGCCATTGCCTCACCCGAAGATATCCCCTTCGCAGCACTGCCTTGGATATTCACCGACGATATACCGTTAAAACGTTCTAACTTGGGCGAACCGTATACCCACTCTGTCGTTGAGAACGTGCTGAACGCGACCATTTCACCATCACTGTTGCGAACGAACCATTTATCAAGGTCCTCTGGCGTCATACGATGGGGTAGATCAGCCTGCATATAAACCCGCTTAATACGCCCTTTATCAATAAAGTCGTTAACGTAACTTGAGCCCCACGCTATTTGAAGTGCGCTGTTTATCTCGCTTAAATTTAAACCCAGCGCTGATGCCTTCTCGCTATCAATGTTAATTTTGAACTGTGGCACATCGCTTAACCCGTTTGGACGTACGCCGGAAAGTTTAGGGTTTTGTGCGGCCATCCCCAGAAGCTGATTTCGAGCATTCATCAACGCTTCATGTCCATTACCACCGCGGTCCACCAGCTGCATATCAAAGCCCGTGGCGTTACCCAGTTCCATAATTGGCGGTGGTACAATTGGAAACGCGGACGCGTCCTGAATTTGACTGAACGCGCCAAATGCGCGTTGCGTCACGGCAAAAGCTGAATTGTTTTCATCACGCTCGCTCCAGTCGTTGAAGTTCAAAAACGCCATACCTGCGTTCTGTGCCTGACCGGCAAAGCTGAAGCCAACCACAGCAAACATACCGTTTACCGCTTCTTGCTCTTCTTCAAGAATATAGTCTTCAACCTGTTTAATCGATTCAAGGGTTCGCCCCGCTGTGGCGCCAGGGGGAGTGCTAACTAACACCATCATGCGGCCCTGATCTTCATCAGGAAGGAATGCCCCCGGTAACTGGCTGAATATAAACACCATGCCGCCAACTAATAATCCGTAGACAACAAAATACCGCTTAGCGCGCTTCGCCATATGAGTCGTAGTGCGTTGATAGCGGTCGCGGCCTTTATTGAATGTGCGGTTGAACCACCCAAAGAACCCCTTGTTCTTATCATGATCTTCCGGATGTTTTTTCAATAATGTGGCGCATAAAGATGGCGAAAGAACGATAGCAACCAGCACAGAAAACGCCATCGCCGAGACGATTGTTACCGAGAACTGACGATAAATGGCTCCCGCTGAGCCGCTGAAAAACGCCATTGGAATAAAAACGGTAGATAAAACAGCAGCAATACCCACGAGAGCGCCGGTAATTTGTGTCATTGATTTCTTCGTGGCTTCAGCAGGCGATAAACCTTCTTCTTCCATGATCCGCTCAACGTTCTCAACCACAACAATGGCGTCGTCAACCAATAGACCAATCGCAAGCACCATGGCAAACATGGTAAGCACGTTTATGCTAAAACCAAAGGCAAGCAGTACGGCAAACGTACCGAGCAGCACGACAGGCACTGCAATAGTGGGGATAAGCGTGGCGCGCCAGTTTTGTAAGAACAACAACATGACTAAGAACACCAATACAACCGCTTCGATTAGGGTGTGTACCACCGACTCAATAGATAGCTCAATAAACGGAGAGCTATCAACGGGATACACCACTTTTACCGTATCTGGTAGGTTTGAACGCAGCTCTTCAACGCGCGCTTTTACCGCGTTAATCGTGTCCAACGCATTGGCGCCAGAGGCTAAACTAATGGCCATACCTGAGGCTGGTTTGCGATCATAGCGAACAATAACATCATAGCTTTGTGCGCCAAGCTCTACGCGAGCGACATCACGCACCCGCACCTGAGAGCCGTCAGTATTCACACGAAGTACGATATTTTCGAAGTCTTCGGTAGTCTGAAGACGGCTCTGCGCTTGAATAGTCGCGTTAATTTGTTGGTTTTCAATGGCCGGCATGCCACCTAACTGGCCCGCAGACACATCCGTATTTTGCACCTGAACCGCCGCTTGAACATCAGTGGGGGTAAGGTTATAGCTATACAGTTTATCTGGGTCCAACCAAATACGCATTGAGCGCTGTGCGCCGAAGACGCGGACGTTACCCACCCCATTAACGCGAGAAATAGGGTCTTGGAAACTCGACACCAACATGTCACTCAAGTCGTACTGCGTCATCGTATCGTCTTCGGAATAGAAGCCTACGGCGAGGGCAAATGCACTGTTTGCCTTCGTAACAGTAACGCCCTGCTGCTGCACTTGTCCAGGCAATAGCGGTAACGCTCCTTGTACTTTATTTTGTGTTTGAACCTGCGCAATATCTGGGTCTGTTCCAGGCTCAAATGTGAGCGTAATCGACATGGTACTATTTGAGCTACTTGCCGAGAAATAGCGCAAGTTGTCAATACCCGTTAAGCTTTGTTCAATCACCTGCGTTACCGAATTCTCTACGGTTTCCGCCGACGCCCCTGGGTAAGAGGCAGAAATAGTCACTGACGGTGGCGCCACCTTTGGATACTGCTCAATAGGCAGAGACGTAATGGCTAGCACACCAGCCATCATAGTGATAATTGCAAGCACCCATGCAAACACGGGCCTGTCTATGAAAAAACGAGCCATATTACTTAAATTCCTTGTTTGCTATCGAGAGCCACGTGATGACGGTTGCCAATCCGATGGGTTTACTTTCGCGCCAGGCTTAACCTTTTGATAACCCGTCACAATAACTTTCTCACCTTCGCTGACACCGCTTTTTACGACATACTGGTCGCGGTATATTTTGCCAATGTCTAAAGTTCGCCCCTCAACCTCGTTATTCTGATTTACCACATAAACAGACAGCGAACCGTCAGGCTGGCGGGTGGTCGCGCGCTGCGGAACTAGCAGTGCATTCTCGCGCCCTGTGATGACATGGCCTTTTACGAACAAACCTGGAAGTAAAACACCATCTGGATTGGGCATTTCAGCACGCAGGGTGACTGAGCCTGTACTTTCGTCAACCGTCACTTCAGAGAACTTTACGCTGCCCGTCTGGTTATAGCGCTCACCTGTCACTTCATCTACTGTTACTTCAACATCCATTGACCCTTGTTTGTGCATAGACTGACGAAGCGTGATGATAGATGCCCCAGACTCCTGCATATCGATATATACTGGGTCCAATTGCGTTATTGTCGCGAGCTGCTGTGCTTGGTTAGTGGTAACAAGCGTACCTTCAGTAACGAAGGAGCGACTGATACGGCCGCTTATGGGGGCGTAAACCTTGGTATACCCCATGTTTACTCTGGCCACGGCTACCGCCGCCTCTGCTACGCTAATGGCTGCCTGCGCCTGATCTTTTTGCGCAATCACATCATCGTATTCTTGTTTACTCACTGCATTTTGTGCCACTAAGTCGTCATAGCGACGCGCCTTCGCTTCCAAGGTTTTAAGGTTGGCTTCTACACTTTTAAGATCGGCTTTGGCACTGTTTAACTGCGCTAAGTAGCGTGCCTCGTCGATTTGATAAAGCTGCTGACCTTTCTCTACGTAAGCCCCTTCTTCGAACAAGCGGTCAGTGATTACACCGTCGACCTGAGGGCGAACTTGCGACTGCCGAGACGGGCTTACCCGACCTGGCAACACCATTTCATGTACTACAGGTTGTTTTTTCAGCGTAACGACTGAAACTGAAGGCGCAGGCATACCTTGCTGAGCAGCGGCCTGTGACTGTTCACCTTCGTTTGAACACCCGACAACCCCAATCAGTGTCATCAATGCTGCAGTAACATAAAAAATGCGACTCATAAATTTTCTATTTCCCAATAACTTTTACAGAACACGATATGTGCCCTGTGTTTCCAATATAATTCCCGTGATTTTTGCTTGCGAAGCGCCGGTCAAACTAAGCCTGTAGAAGCTTTAATAATGATGGATGCAGGTGACCAAGCATGGCAAACACTATTTATTACGAATCTACGTGCTAATAGCTCATATTGTGCGCATTTATACGTCACAATAAAAGCGAATGAAGCTGAAGCTACCGATGTTGTCGGTCAGTTGCCAAAGGCTTTGTACTTTATACGAATAATAAGAAAACAAAGAGACCAAAGCATTCTATTTAAGCGAATAATACTTCAACAGCATTTGATAAGAATGGATAACCTTTTGCGCATCCTCCTGATTTCCGCCTTTGTCAGGGTGCACTAGCTGAAGGGTTTTCTTGTAAGCACGTTTCAGTGACGAAAGGGACATATTTTCCTCTTCACTCACACCTAGCAATCGGTGTGCTTCTTCAACATCCTCTGGCTGAAAGACAGCCAATGTTCCACCCGCCATTTTTTGCCAGAATGCATCAAGCAGAATATCCACACTGTGGCGGTCAGCACGTTCAAAGTTGGACCAGTTCAAATAGTAATCGGCGAGAGTATCGGCCGTTTTTAACTGCTCACCTTGCACCGCATCGTTGTCGCTTGCTTCTTCTAATGCGGTTACAGGAGCAAGCTTAATACTCAGGGTATGAATATCTAACTCCCCCTCGTTTGCTTCACGCCAATAACGTTTAAGTTTGTATAGCACATGAAACAAAACGAAATGGGTCTTAAACAGCATGAGAGGGTCTCGCAGCGCATCGTCATCAAAAAAGGCGTACGGCGGGCCTTTCAGCAGTTCGATGAGGGAATATTCGCTTATTCCTTCTGTAAACAATGCTTTTTGTGTCGACAAGATATCAAGCAGCAAATCAGCTTGTTGCGTGCCTAGACTTTCTTTGTCGGTATTGCTCTGCAAAATGCTTATCTCCAATCAGAAAGGCATAACGCTTTGGCTTTACCTTCAAAAAGTATGGCTTAATCAGAACCGTTGATATTTATTACGAGAAACTAATCCAAAATACTCGATTGACTGTTAAAGTAGGTTGGTCAAACTAAAATAACAACACTGGAGTTCACTTGAAAGCACTCATTGCCCTTACTAGTATCCTTGGTTTTCTCATGGTCGTATTGCCCGGCCCACTCTATCAATACGCTGGCGTTAGCTTAGGCACTGCGTTCACGTCATTGCGATTTGGCGTATATGTAGGGGGAGCCGCGATAATCCTGATTATTTTACAGGTACTCATCAACCGTAAAAACGTAAGTTGGGGAAGTACACTCCTTTACGCCATATTGGCTTTGGTTGCTGTGGCTATGCCCGTTAGCATGATGAGCAAAGCGAGCGCCGTTCCGCCTATTCACGATATCACCACTGATGTAACGAACCCGCCAGAATTCGTAGCCATCGCGCCACTTAGAGAAGGCGCACCCAACTCTATTGCCTATGAAGGCGGCGATGTAACCAAACAGCAGCTAGAAGCATACCCTGAAATTAAAACGCAGCTTCTTCCGCAGCCCATCAATGAAGTCTATGTCGCAGCCGAAAACGCTATTGCAGCGCTAGGTTGGGAACAGGTAACCGAAGGCGCTTTACCAAATACGCTTGAGGCGACTGACACCACCACATGGTTTGGATTCAAAGACGATGTAGTAATAAGACTCACGGCGAAAAGCGATGACACCTTAGTTGACGTACGCAGTAAATCACGAGTAGGAAAAAGTGATTTGGGTAAAAATGCAGAGCGTATTGAAACCTTTATGGCTGAGCTAAGAAACCAGCTAGGCCATCAATAAGCTCGCCTGGAAAATTAACCGCAAACTAAAAAGCCCGTCAGTTGATTACTGAGGGGCTTTTTAGTTTTATCTTTCAATCGAATGGGTATTAGCTTTTTTACTAGTGCGCTAGCTTGAGTACCACGACGCCGGCCACGATAAGCGCAACGCCGAAGTAACGCGCTAATGACGACGGGTCACCGTAAAACATCACGCCAACCAAAAATGTGCCCGCGGCACCTATTCCCGTCCATACAGCATACGCCGTACCTATGGGTATTTGTTTTTGTGCCATCCAAAGGCAAAAACCACTGGCAGCCATAAACCCTATGGCTAGCAGAATTCCCATAGCGCGGGTTTCCGCCTCTTGGGACATTTTAAGTCCAACGGGCCATCCAATTTCCAGTAAGCCCGCAACAATCAAATATATCCAGCTCACTTATATATCCTTTAAAAAACAGGAAGGTTTGCTTATAAATACAGAATATTCAACGCAATTTAGCATTTTGCTAGTCAGCGTTTTTTTACTAAAGGCTCGCCAATTGAAGACTGACCATACCCAAAACTGCCGCGTTTAAGCGGTTAAACCAACGCCAAAACTTTGGGCGCTGCATATGATGAGCAAAGCGCGCTGTCAGTGTGCTTAGCCCTACAAACCACACAACGGATGCTCCAATAGCGCCCCCAACAAACCACCATTTGTTCTCTTGCCACTGGCTCGCCAAGTTACCCATTAGCAGTAGCGTGTCTAAATAGAAGTGTGGATTCAGCCAGGTTACCGCTAGCGCGATAAGCAGTGCCTTTTTGAACGAAAGCTGCTTTTTGGCCATCTCTAAAACAAGCGTATCATTTGCCAAAGAAGACTTTATCTTGTTAAACGCAATCCACAACAAAAACGCGACGCCTGCCCATTTTGTGACTGTTACGAGCATGGGGTACTCTTGCAGCAAGAGGCCAAAACCCATGGCACCCAGGCTAATGGAAATGGCATCGCTCAATATAAACAGTAATACAAAAAGCGTGGTCCACTGTTTTTTCATCGACTGTTCAATCAGGAAGCTGTTTTGTGCCCCTACTGCGATAATAAGGGTACCGCCCATCACGAACCCACTGCTTGCTGCCGCCAACATGATAAATGCCTCTTTAGATAATGACCTGTATAAATAAAACGAACGTCGCGTTGCTTGGACTTTTAGTGATTGGGTATTGCCACTTACCGTTAGACCAATTCAAGCAACATTACGATTTGGCGCTATTTTATACAGCTTGCAAGACTTAATTAAATTAATGATACTTGTAATGAATAAGCAAAATTAATAATTTTAACTTTCCTTTCACAGGCTTTAATAATGCTAGATTACGATGCGCTACGATGCTTTCATGAAGTACTTCGCTATGGTGGCTTTGAAAAGGGTGCGCAGGCACTAAGCCTCACGCAGTCAGCGGTATCGCAAAAAATTAAGCGGCTTGAACAAAGCGTGGGCGGGCCAGTTATGGTGCGTACAAAACCACTTCGCGCTACACCGCTGGGAAAAGAGTTGCTTGCCCATATACAGAAAGTGAGCGTGCTGGAGGAAGCGCTAAATATTCAAAGCGGTTTAGAAGCCTCGGCAGCGCCGATTAGCGTGGCAGTGAATAACGATGTGCTTGCCACTTGGTTTTCCCAAGTGATGGCGGCATTCAGTAATAAGCGCGCTAACCCCGTGCATATTGTCAATGCAGATCAAACACAAACCAGAGACATTCTGCAGCAAGGTCGCGTTATGGCATGTATAAGCCAAACCGGTACGCCAGTGACGGGTGGCCAGTCAGTAAGACTGGGCACCATGCGTTACCAGCTTTATGCCTCACCGCGCTTTATAGAGCGATATCTTCATAAAGGAATATCGGCTGAAAGTGTCATGAATACCCCAGGCCTCTTGTACGATGAATACGATGTTACGCTGCTTACTGACTATCAACGAGAGTGTTTAAATATTGCACCCACGTTTACCACGTGCCACTGGTATCCGTCATCTCACGGTTTTGTAAAAATGGCCATAGATGGCGTGGTTTGGGCACTACTTCCCACACTTCAGGTTGCCCAAGAGGTAAAAGAAGGCGAACTCATTGCCCTTTTCCCTGACAAAGAGCTGGGCGTTCCTCTTTTTTGGCATTGGACTACACTCGAGTCGGCCGCCCTTGCCGACTTAACAAAAGCCGTCAAACAGGTCGCAAAAGCGCAGCTGAGATAATACAACCTTAATGGCTTAAGGCGTGCTCGGCAGCCCTATGCTTCTTTTTCACGCCATACATTAATTTGTCGGCTTTAGTTAACAAACTCGATAAATCCTTGCAGCGGTCTTTTGTAATGTACGCGCCTACACTCGCCGTCACATTTATAACAACGTTATCTGTTCTTATATCGCGCTCAGCTAAACTTTCTTCGATGCGTAGCGCAAGGCGTTCCGACTGACCTTCACTGTAGCAATGACTTAATACCACGAACTCATCGCCCCCTAAGCGCCCCACGGCATCCTGATCTCTACAACGACTCATTAAGATTTTTGCTATCACCTTTAAAACGGTGTCTCCAGCGTAATGTCCATATTGGTCGTTAATGTCTTTGAATTTATCAATATCAATGAAGAGTAGGGTTAAGTACCCCCCCTCTTTATTGAAGTTATCCACCAGCGACTGCGCCACGCCCTCCCAGCCGCTGCGATTTAGCACGTTACACAACGAGTCTGTAGACGCGCGTTTAAACGCAGTCAACCTGTCATCATCAAGCTTTTTCACTTTCCTTGACGTGGCGATGGCAAAAATAAAGGCTTCAATAGTAATGCCTACGATAAGACCGTATCGGTACATAAATGGCGAAACCTCTTCGAAAACCAAACGAAAAAGCATTGAAAAGACCATCACCGCAATCCCTAGCAAGACCAAGTTTGCACAATGCACTTTGCGAAACGCAGCGTACACACAGCTTGATAACACTAACGTCATGGTCACTAAGGTAATCCAACTCAGCATGGTGTTAATTTTCGCGGCATCTGCAACGGGGAGAACAAGTTGGACCGCAGAAAACGCAAATGCTGCCCACGCCATTCCAAGTATAAGCTTACGCTGCCATATCTTTAACAGCGCTTTAAAATCCAGTAGGTGGTCTAAAAATTTAACCCCTGCAAAAACCGTCAAGCCAGCAAACAGCAAATGTAGCTGGAAACTTACAAGCAGAATAACCTGCGGGAAAAAAATATTTAGCAGCCCTTCTTGAAGTAAGAAGAACACACCTGCACTGAAAACGTAAAAGCTGTATGAGTAAAAGCCATAGCTTCGCATGCTGGCTCCAAGCATGCCTACGTATAAGGTTAGCGCTAAACAAAAGCCGATAAATAGGCTCATTGTGAGAATGTGAACCGACACAAACCTTTGAAAATCACTTAGCGGCGTGACTTTCAGTGAAACTTTGCGATCTACTTGCGCATTGATGTCGAGGTATAAAACGGTGTTCGAACTGTCAATCGCATAAGCTTCAAAGGCGCCAGGTAGCCTTTCGATGTTACGCATTTCACCATCGTAAAGCTGATTGTAATTTATGTAGTTTCGCGGAAAATAAAGAACGTGTAGCCCACTTATGTTACACGTTAGTCTTAAACGTTGATCACCTGCTTGAAGATGCATGACAGAAGTAAGCGGCGCATCAATGCCTTCTTCTACGAAGCATTTAGCGAGCGAGTGGAAACTCGCGATAGATAAAAAAAACGCGATGAACAAGCGAATAAAATTACGCGACACGTGCCATGTCATAGATTTGCTTCCTACTGGTACTGCAGCCAAATCCGTGTAGCAGAATTGTCCCTGTACGGCTATTTCACTGAGATAGGTTATGCCTGGTTACAAAAACCAACCTATATTAATCATAGTTTATAAATGTTAATTCGCTTAAAAAAATTTTCTTTGTGACGCGAAACATGCGCTGTTCAAGCATTAATAGATAAAAAACGGGAAACGTGTCAGACGCTAAACTTGATACCGTTTAGGCCGTTAAGCTTAGGCCTTGCAAACAAGTAGCCTTGAAAGCGTTGAACACCAGCATGCTGTAACCAGAGCCATTCCTCCAACGTTTCCACTCCCTCTACCACCAACGGGATCCCCATTGAATTAGCGAACTCGAGCACAGCTTCAGTTATCGCCTGCCGATGACCGTTTTCATGAACCCCGGTGGTAATCTTTCTATCTAACTTTATTTTATCCGGTGAGAAATCCGCAAGTAATGAAAGACCGGCATAACCCGCGCCAAAGTCGTCAATGGCAATGCGAATACCATAAGAACGGATTTTTTCAATTGCATCATGAAAGGCACCACTTTCACTGATTAGCTCGGCCTCGGTGACCTCTATCACTAACTGTTGAGCTTTAAGCCCAGACTGCACAACAAGGCCATGCAAGTATTCGCCAACGTTGGGTAAATGGGTGATAGCTCCTGGACATAAGTTAATCGACAAAGACTGATCGGGGGTAATAAGAGCGGCGCCCTGGTGTATAGCGATAGCTTTCGTTTCAAGGTCAAATTTGTACTTTTCTTGCCCTTTAAAACTACTGATAATGTCTTCAGGAAATCTCCCATCATCACTTCTTATCAGCGCTTCTATTGACGAAATCCTTGCTCTACTGGTGTCCACAATAGGTTGGAATGCAAACTGAATACTGGAATCACGGTAAGGCGCTACGGTCATATCTGGCGTATTTATGTTAACACGCAATCTTTTGCGAGCTTCGTCACTTAGGCACGTTCGCCATTTTCCAGAAGCAAAGCTATTGAGGAGCGCAAAAATTCGACTTTCTCTATTAAGGGTAAGGTCTGGGGGAAGCCAATAACAGCTGCTTTCTTCGCTCACTGGTAAGGCTCTGAGGTGCCAATCACCAAAGTCACGTTTAGGAACGATGATTTCAGTCACCTTCATCACGTTATTATGACGACGGTCGATTTTAATGCGTTCGAAAAGAACATCAACGTGCTCACTTTCTCCTTCAATTACTTGAAAAAAGTATTCTCCGTCGAAGAGCAAAACACCGGTTATGTTGTAACGCTCATTAAAGGGTAAAGAGTCGCTAGTTATTTTATCTAAGCAAGTTTCATTAACATAACTTATAGACTGACTTCTATACACTAACTGTTTTAGCACGAGACCCCTCTTTTATTTCAACCTGCAATCCCTTTCAAAGCTAGATTCAAGTTGTTATTTTTAGAATGTCCGTTTCAGTGATAAGCAGATATTACAATTGAGAAGTATAGCAGTGAAAACACAGGCCTCACAGAGTAAGCACATTATACTTTGATTTAACGTCGCTCAATGGCGGGAATGGCGAAATAAGCATCCAGGTCTGTTTCTTTTAATGCATTGAGCTTGCGCTTCTTTTCAGCTCTTGCATGAATGGTTTCGCCAAACACTTCTACATGTAAATCTGCAATCAGCGCCTTACCTTCCTCTTTACTGAGTAAGCCCATTACTTCGCCGGCGTGCATAAATCCCTGTACCCGATATTTTTCCGCATCGACCTTCTTTCCCTCTTTACTAGCGGTATAAAGACGCACCAGCTGCGCTTTGCAAGCCGCTATAAAGGTGTCTTTTTCTCTGTCGTTTTGCATTAACGCGCTCCGTCTGTTTACCGTGTATACCATAACGATATTTCATCGCTGTGGATAGTGACTCGTTCAAACAGCACAGCGGTATACCGGGCGGTATTCATGATTACAACTAAAGTCCATTGGTGAGATCTCTGTATTTCACCTACGCTTTTATGAGTGCTAGAAGGTCATGCTTCTAGGAAGTCACACGTAGATATAAGCGAGCATCACTATGCGAGTAATAACAGCTTTAGGTATGGTCACTGCCTTAGCATTTGCCCCCGCTGCTTCAGCAAAGGGGGCAGCAGAAGGAAATGCTCATCATTGGGAAACGTCTCCCCACCACTTATCGGTACTTGTTGGTACCACCTATACCGAAGAGTGGGGCAATGCATTCACGTTAGGTATTGACTACGAATATCGCGTCAGTGATTTTTTGGGCCTGGGTTTTGTTGCCGAATACGCGTTTGAAGACCTAGATGCTTACACGTATTTGCTCGTTGCCGACCTTCACATTACTCATAATTTTATTGCACAAATTGGTCCTGGCGTTGAGTTTCATGGCAGTCACAAAATGGAAGTGGCACGGGTTGGTTTATTATATGAATATGAAGTAGCAGGCTTTACTATTTCCCCGCAGCTACATTACGACTATCACAGAAACCACAAGAGCGCTGTGGTCGCTGGACTGGCAATTGGCATGTCTTTTTAAACTACCTGCCCTGCTGCCCAGCCGCTGCTCCATGCCCACTGGAAATTAAAGCCGCCTAGCCAACCGGTAACGTCAACCACTTCGCCAATGAAGTAAAGGCCTTCGACGTTTTTTGCCATCATGGTCTTTGATGAGAGCTCATTGGTATCTACACCGCCTATGGTAACCTCCGCCGTGCGATAGCCTTCAGTGCCGTTGGGTTTCACCTGCCAATTCTCCAGCGTGTCTGCGATCCCATCGCACTCACTGTGGGTAAGTTGTTTCACCGGCACGTTGCGCCAATTATGATACTCAATAAAACTTTGCACCATTCGCTTGGGGAATACTTTATTTAAACAGGTAGCCAATAATGCATCGGGTGTTTCGGTGCGCGCGTTTTGTATAAGCGCAGTGGCATCACTGTTTGGCAGTATATTAATACTTAGGCTGTCACCCGCTTCCCAATAACTGGAAATTTGTAGCATGGCGGGGCCACTTAAACCACGGTGAGTAAAAAGCATAGCTTCTTTAAACGTGGTGTCGTTACAGCTAGCATAAACATCGACCGCTATTCCACTAAGTTCAGCCAGTGTGGCTTTATCTTTATCGTGCAAGGTAAAGGGCACCAGAGCAGCGCGAGTCGGCAACACTTTTAGGCCAAATTGCTCGGCAATTTTGTAGCCAAATGGCGTGGCGCCGAGTTTTGGCATGCTCAACCCACCCGTAGCAATAACGAGCGACTCACACTGATAATCGCCATTAGAGGTTGTAAGTAAATACCCACTTTCGGTTTTCTTGACGTCTAAAATATCGCAGCGAGTAGTAATGGTAACACCGGCTTTGTTGCATTCATTAAGCAATAAATCGACGATATCTTTCGCGCTGTCGTCGCAGAATAATTGGCCCAAAGTTTTTTCATGATAGGCAATACCGTGCTCGGCAACCAAACCAATAAAGTCCCACTGGGTATAGCGGCTTAATGCAGACTTACAAAAGTGAGGGTTTTGCGAAAGAAAGTTTTCAGGCGCCGCATACATGTTAGTAAAGTTACACCGTCCACCGCCTGACATAAGAATTTTCCGGCCTACTTTTTTAGCGTGATCGAGCACTTCTACGCTGCGTCCGCGCGCTCCCGCTTGTGCCGCACAAAAAAGTCCTGCAGCCCCAGCACCGATAACAACAACATCGCGCTTAATCACTCTATATTTACCTTACATCACGCTAAAAAAACGCGCGCAAATTGCCGCGCGGATTAAGAAATCGGAATTATACGTAATAAACCCTACTGCACAATGCAAAGCCTTGGCTCAGGGCAAATTTAATCTAGGCCGTGTTGAAAGTAGCAGCATTAAAACAACACTGTGCTTTGTGTTTTAAAGTTTAGTTCTTAATTGATTTAAATTCGGTTACTATTAAACCAATCACCATACGAAGGATCTTTCATGGCCATAAAGTCTAATTTGAGTAGTGTAGACCGTTACTTACGAGGTGCTATCGGTCTAAGCGTCACAGCGTTCGCGATTTTTAACGGTGGCATTATCGAAGACGTTTTCATTGAAGTTTTATTAGGGATCTTTGGATGTCTAAACCTTATTTCGCTTTTTACGGGATGGTGCCCGGTATATCAGGTCGCTGGAATAAGTACGAAGGAAAAGGCCTAGAATTGAGTAAGGCTTAATGGAGCACTCTCCGTCTCTACCTAAAAAAACTGCCATTCGCTCAAAGTTAATTTTTGCGTGTTTAACGGTGTCTATTCTTATAAGTGCAATTTACGTCACCGTTTCTTATCGATTAACCTCAGATGTGAATAAACAGGCAGAAATAAAAAGCATGCAGTTGCGCCTTTCTTTGATCACTAAAGAGGTGAATAAAACTGCTCAATTACAAACAGACAGCCTGCAAATCATAAAAGAGCTCATATCAGAAGAAGAGGCGGCAACCTTCGTCAATATTAGCCAAAACGAAAAACAATTCACCATTACTCATAACTTCGATAATCAGTTAATCGAAGAATTGGTGCTGACCATCGACAATCAACGTTTCGTTGACCCTCCTAACCAACCATTAATTTCGCTGAGAGATAAAAGCTATCTTTGGTCCATTGCCACAGACCGTGGTGTTACCATCATTTATGCAAGAGAGGCCGCGTTACTGGAAGCCGCGCTATCCACCGTTGCTAAACGACTACTCATCACCACAGTTATCGTTTTTTGGATCGCCGTTTGGCTGGCGTTAACCCTTTCTTCGATGATTGCCAAACGGGCAGATGAAATAAACGATGCGCTCACCCGTCTTGCAACACATGATTCGCTTACTGGGCTTCCTAACAGCTTCTATCTTAAGGAATTGCTGCTGCACTTCGCAAATACGAAGAGCGACAGCGGCTCTTCCGGTCAAGCCTGCCTTTTTGCTATCGATTTAGATAAATTTAAAGACGTTAACGACGCATTTGGACACAGTGCTGGCGACCAACTTTTGATCACATTGTCTCACCGTATATCAGCGATACTTAAAAAGCCATGTGAACTCATTCGTGTTGGAGGCGACGAATTTATCATTTGGGCACCGGATTTTTCTGTTGAAGAGGGGATTACGCTGGCCAAAAAGGTGATCAATGTCTGCGACACCACTATTCCTTTGAACGGTCTGGAAGTGAACACGGGTGCCAGTGTTGGCTTTTCTCATTATCCCTCCCATACCGACAGCCTAGAATCCTTGTTGTCATGTGCAGATACCGCGATGTACAAGGCTAAAAAACAACGCAGTGGATGGGAAGTTTATGATGCGCAAAGTCGTATCAGTAACGAACGGGACATCATGTTAAGAGCCGAGCTCAATACTGCGATGCTAGAAAGGCAGCTCATATTACATTTTCAACCCAAAGTGGATATCCGCACCGGTGCGATAATTGGTGTTGAAGGACTCTGCCGCTGGCAGCACCCCTCACTCGGCCTGCTAAGTCCCTACCATTTTATTGATCTTATTGAACACTCTGGGTAAGTACAGGATTTCGGGCGCTACATTATTCAATCAGCAATTGAACATGCTCGTCACTGGCGAGATGAGAATATCGACGTTCCCATTGCAATTAACTTGTCTCCGTATAATTTACTCGACCCTATGCTGGCCAGCTACATTTCACAGCTGCTTCGCGAGTATGACCTACCTGCTGGCGTTATCGAAATTGAGCTCACCGAAAATGAGACCTGCATCAACATCGACCATATCAATAGCGCACTAAGCGATATAAGAGACATTGGGATTGAAATTGCTATTGATGATTTTGGTACAGGCATGAGCTCATTAGCATACTTAGACAACTTAAAAGCTAATACCATTAAGATTGATAAGTCTTTTATCTCAGATATTGATACCAATCGTGGGCACCAAGCTATTGTCGCTTCTGCATTAACCCTCGCCGACACCTTTGAATGTAAGGTTTTAGCAGAAGGAGTAGAAACGCAATCTCAAGTTGACACGCTTCTAACACTCGGCTGCTTCTACGCACAAGGATACTTTTTTGCAAAACCCATGAGCGAAGAAGATATTAAACATTACATAAAGACAACATGTGTCTAGACGGTTTGGGGTCGCTTGCCTATTAACCGCACTGAACATTGGCAAGTGAACACACCCTATATTAAGAAGACGAAGACCGCGGAAAAACCGCCAATGGGTGTGTAGTGATTAGCTGCACAAAAGCACGGGTTCCTGGCTTAATGGCATTTTCGTGGCTAACACGCACTTTAAGTTCATCGCCACTGTCTAAAACAACGGCGTAAAGTCGGCTCTCACCTTCGTAACGTACCCACTCTACCGTACAGTTAGTTTCGCCGAGGGTGGCATCTAGGCTTAGGTCGTCTGGGCGAACAAGCAAATCCACTTCGCCCTGTGCATTTTGTAGTGGCGTGCCTGGCACGTTACCGATTTCAGTCACAACCGTTTTATCGGTATTTGCAGCACTTACATCAAAAGAGGCGCTTAAAAAACTAGCTTCACCCATAAAGCGCGCGACAAAACGGTTCGCAGGTGAAGAGTAGCAGGCTTCTGGCGTGTCTAATTGCGCCAGTACGCCTTTATTTAGTATCCCCACCCTATCGCCGACACTCAACGCCTCTTCTTGATCATGGGTTACCCAAATAGCGGGAACACCCGCCTTTTTAAGGGCATCACGAATTTCCCAACGCAAGCTATCTTTTAATGCGGCATCGAGGTTTGAAAGTGGCTCATCAAGCAATACGTAAGCAGGTTCATGGGCGAGGGTACGAGCCAGAGCCACACGCTGTTTTTGTCCGCCTGAGAGGCGAGCGGGTTTGGCGTCGCGAAAACTGTCCAAGCCTAATAACGTCAGCCAGTGATCAGCAAGCTTGGTATCCTTTAAACGAAAACAAACGTTTTGCTGAACGGTAAGGTGAGGAAACAGGGCAAAATCTTGAAATACCATCCCCACGTTACGTTTTTCAGGCGGCACATGTTTGCTTGCTGTGCTTTCCCATTTCCCCAGGCTCATAGAACCTTCAGATATAGGAATAAGCCCCGCAAGCGCTTGTAAGATAGTCGTTTTACCGCAACCAGTTGGCCCCACCAACATAAGGATTTCGTCTTGCCCAAGCTCAAGATTTAACTTGTCGACAACGCGGGTAGACCCATAATTCACTGACAAATTACTTACACTAAGCATTACGAACGATCATCCTCGGTAACGGTAAACTGGGCTTTTCTCTCACCCGACAGCATGAGTACTAACCCCACACCGGATAATAAAACAAGTAACAGCCCGGGTACGGCAGCACGGCCAAAATAACCCGCTTCGTAAACCCGCCACATATACGTGGCAAGGGTTTCAAATCCGGTAGGCCCCAGCATCAACGTAGCGGGCAACTCGCGCATGGCCTCTAGAAAAACTAATGCGGCCCCCGCAATCATACCACGAAGGGTTAGCGGCAGCGTAACCCTGATAAAGGCTTCTCGAGGGCTAGCGCCAAGTACCCGAGCCGCTTTCACTAAACCTGAATCGATATTCTCAGCCGTACTTCTTACGCTTCCCACAGCAAGAGGAATAAAGCGCAATACATAAGCCATCACCAATAGACTTAGCGTTTGATACAGTGCAGGCAAGTACTTAAGACCTACGTATACCAGCGCCGTTCCCATAACAATCCCCGGAACGCCAAACCCAAAGTACGTAATGCGCTCCATAAAACGCCCTGCTTTACCGGCAATTGCAGCGTGAGCAACAGGAATGGCAAGTAACACTGCTACAATAGCTGCAATAAAAGATGCATGGGCTGAATTCCAAGCGTAGCTTAATTCAAAACCGCCTGTGCCTTCGCGTACTAACCACAGCGTAAAAATAGCCAGTGGAAGTACAATGGCCATCATGACCACCGGCATGGTGGCAAGCAACATAAGGTTTCGCTGCCAGCGAGCAGGAAACAACGATAAATGCTTGCCAGGACGCTCTTGTGCACCACCTATACGGCTCTCGATAAATAGAATAAGCCCAACAATAACCATAAGCTGCAGGCTTAGCATGGCCGCTTGGCTCAAGCCGAAGGCATTATATTCAACGAAGATTACGCGAGTGAACGTGTCAAAACCCATGATTGCCGGTGTGCCAAAATCTGATAAGGCATAAAGCGCAGCAAGCAAGGCACCCGCGGCGACGCTATTCACAACACGGGGTAAAACCACGCGCCACAAGCTTGCGCCTAGGGTTAACCCCAATGTACGGGCTGCGTTGACTAGGCTAGCATCCAGACTCAACAGGCTGGAACGGGTTGTCATCATGACGAAAGGGTAAGTGTAGAGACTCATAACCAGCGCCGAGCCCCACAGGCCGCTAATAGGCGGTGTGGCAATACCCAGTACGTTTTCAATCTCTCCGCCCCTGCCAAATGAAAAGTACATGGCGAATGCGCCAATGTAGCTTGGCAGTGCCAACGGCGCAGCAAGTAAAATTAGCCAGAACCGCTTCAAAGGCATTTGCACATAAGCCGTTAAAAAAGCAAGCGGTACACCGATAAGCACTGACCCAATAATGGTGAGTACCACCAGCGATATAGTGTTGCCTAAAACGCGAAGATTATGCGTATCGAAAAGCTGCGCACTGTCTTGCGCTAAAGAAAACAAAACGCCGACGGGCAATAAAGCCATCAGCGCGATAAGAAGTGCCAGTGGATACGACTTTGGCCAGTTTGTCACAGTACGCCAACTTCCCTCATAAGGTTAAGTGTAGGACGTAAATCGGCCAACTTGCGAAGGTCCATTTCAGGTGGCGAAAGCGTACTTAAACTCGCCAAGCCTTGTGGTGATTCAATCCCTTGTACCAACGGTATTTCGTATGCCTCGCGAGCAAGGTAAGACTGCACCTCGTGCGACAGCAGGTAACGAATAAAGTTAACCGGTAAGTCACCATCGCTTAATGCCACAATACCTGATGCGTTTACTAAACAGCCTGCGTCACCTTTGCTGTAAGCTAGGGCAACATTGGCATTAGGCTTTCCGGATTTAAGGCGCAGCGTGTAATAGTGATTCGCAAAACCAATATCCACTTCCCCGCGTTCAACGCCCATCACTACGCCAAGTTCACCTGCGTATGTTTTAGCGTGTTTATTGATGCCTTTAAGCCACGCTTTGGTCGCTTTATCGCCTTCTAAAATACGCATAGCGGTAACGAAGGACTGGAACGATGAATAAGCGGGCGCCCAGCCAATTTTTAAATCGCTGTCAGCTAACGCCATTACGCTTTCGGGAATTTGCTCTGGCTTAACACGCTCTGTGTTATAAGGCAGTGTACGCACTCGACCTGTCACCGGCGACCAGCTAGGGTACTGAAAATCTTCACGAAGCTGTGCACGTAAATCATCCGGCAAAGGCTTTGCTGCGCCAGCATCAGTGACAACGCCTATGGAGCCTGTGTCTACTGCCCAGAAAAGGTCGGCGCGTTTCACGCCAGCTTTCGTCTCAGCCACAATGGTATTTGCCAGTGCTGCTGACCCGCCTCGTCGTACTTTTAAGTTCAGCTTAGGGTTGCGTTTTTCGATGGCTTTAAGAACATTCTCGTACAGACCGCCTTCTCCGCGCCCCAAATACAAGGTGAGATCACCTTCTAATTTAGGCAGGGACTCAACTGACACACTGCCAGTTTGCGTCATAGCGTGAGCTAAGCCAAAGGGCAAGCCAGATAAAGCACCGGCCGCGGCTAAGCCTTGTAAGAATGTTCTGCGTTGCATACCCCTTCCTTAAAATACGTCTTTGCGACTTTGTTCAACTTCGACCAAAAGTGCACGAGCGCGATCAAGCTTAGCCTGCATGGATTCTACCACTTTACGCACTGCATCTACGCCAGTATCTTTCGAAATGGCCTGAGGAAGCGTTACGTTAAAGTCTTTTTCCAGGTCTTCAACCAAGGCGGCGTCTTTCGCGATCAAGTCACCTTCTACACCCTCAAATCGTTGAAGGTAGGTGTCGTGAACCAATGTTGTTGCAACCTCGTGAAGCTGTTCTGCATACTTGGCAACAACACGATCAAGACGTGTTTTAATATCGTCGATAACTTCAGGGCCTGTGCTAGGTTCTTTTTCAGTGGTTTGAACCTTACTCACTAAGCCTTTCTTTTGATATTGAGACGCAAGTTTAACTGCGCCCAGCGCCTGCCACAAGGCATGATTTAGCTTCTCTTGCTCAACGCGAACATCAGCAATAGGCTTACCTTCATCAATAGCGACTTTCACACCATAAATGCCTTGCCAGATAGAGGCATAAATAGGCACGTACTGCGTTTCAATGGCAGAGTGAAATTCTACTTCTTCCCAGTACTCAATTAACGCATCGGTTTTAAGCGATTTATCTTTCGCTTCGTACGCATCAACAACACCGCCGAATTTTTCTTCAAGCCAATGTACCTCTTCCGTATATTCCCCAATGTGCGCGTGCAGGTTATTTACGTGGTCACCAATGGCACCGTTAGCAAGCGCTTGTGTAGAAAACATTGAGAAAGTGAAGGCCGAAGCCATTACCAAGGCACTCATTTTTTTCAGTGTTATTGTCATATTTATTCCTAGAACGTTTGTCTTTTCGCGGAAATGATACTTATTATCATTAAGCAAGTAAAGGTAACTAAACGAGGCTACATGCTAAGCAACGCAGTGCGCGGGCTTTACGTTAGCCCTTAAGTTCTCTACATTTTCGATACAAAATACTGCACGTTAGTTCATTAACCTTTGCTGAACACGTTGATATTCAACGCGAATAGCAGACCGCCAGATCATAATCAGGTTACATTTTAATGAAAATGACAGCCAAGTACATATAAAGTATACCAATCCGCATAGACTGGTATTCCACTCAAACGAAAAAGCCCGCAACCGTGGTTGCGGGCTTTAGGTATCGCGTACGCCGTTTTTTTTACGACATTACAGGCTATCTAGCATGCTTTGCGCATCGCTCACGTCAAAGCGACCGGGGTCTTCAACATTGAGTTTTTTCACTTCCCCGTCTTCTACAAGCATAGAATAGCGCAAAGAACGCAGGCCACCGAAATTACCGGTGCCCATGTCCAAACCAATTTGCTTGGTAAAGAAACCGTTGCCATCAGCAAGCATAACAATTTCGTCTGCGTTGTTCGCTTTACCCCAAGCGTCCATAACGAATGCATCGTTCACGCTCAAGCAGATAATTGTATCAACGCCTTTCGCTTTAATTTTATCAGCAAGTGCCACATAGCCTGGCAAGTGTGCCTGTGAACAGGTTGGCGTAAATGCGCCCGGCACTGCAAACAATACTACGCGTTTTTCCGAAAACAGTTCGTTAGTTCCTGGGTTGGTTATTTCGCCATTTTCTAAAAGGCTAAAATCTACTTCAGGCAAAGTGCCCCCAACTTGTATCATGCTACTCTCCTAGATTTTTTTGACACAAATACACATCAAATCTGTGTTTTTTGCTTTCAATAGCCATTGATGCTTTCATTCCTGCCAGCACCTCTGCACTGTTTGGGCGTTTCACTACTACCCGGTGCGTTGCTAGCTGTAGTGCTGGCGGTAACAGCGCATCTGCGTCTGGATCATGACCAAGCAGTTGCTGAAACAGCCGCATTTCCTTTTTCACCAAGGCTGACTTCTTCTTGTGTGGGAACATAGGGTCTAAATAAACAGCATTAACGTTCTCACCAGTAAAGTATTGCATTACCTCAGCACTATTTCCATGCCGTAACGTCATTTGTGATGCAAGTTCAGGAAAACTGAGCGCTAACCTACGGATGCCGTCTTCCAGCAATGCCGCTACAATAGGCGAACGCTCTATCATTGTCACTTTGCACCCAACGCTTACAAGCACAAATGCATCTCGCCCCAGACCAGGTGTGGCATCGACCACATGCCAATCTTCACTGCCTTTTATACCGATGGCTTTAACAATAGGTTCTTTTCGTCCACCGCCGTGCTGCTTACGATATAAACTGGCCGGTGAAGCAAAATCGACCTCAATGGGAAGCACCTTCTTATCGGCCGCGTCGGCAAGGCCTAACACGCCATGTTGAACCTGTAAGTAGAACCCTTCGTCAGGCTTTTCATGGTCGTTAAGAATCGGAAAGTGCCACTTATTACTCACTTCACTCGCCATGGCTGCATCATCGTTACTGCTGTTTTCAGCAATAATCAAAGGCACACTCTTAAGCATGACCGTATTGCTCCTTATGTCCAATCCAGCGATTAATGATAGCTTGTGCGTGAGAGGGATATTTGTCCCATAGGGTGTAGGCAATTTCCTGTACCTTTGGAATAAGGGCGGCGTCGCGCACAAGGTCGGCTATTTTAAGCTCTGCCATACCGGTTTGTTTCGTGCCCATAAATTCACCCGGGCCACGAATTTCCAAATCACGCTGGGCAATATAAAACCCGTCATTCGACTCACGCAGTACCCCAAGGCGCTGCGTTGCCGTTTTAGATAGCGGGCTTTGGTACATCAGTACACATTGACTTTCAACGGCACCTCGCCCTACTCGGCCTCTTAGCTGGTGAAGCTGTGCTAAGCCTAGTCGCTCTGGATTTTCAATAATCATAATACTGGCATTAGGCACGTCGACCCCTACCTCAATAACCGTCGTCGCTACCAGTAAATCCAATTTACCGTCTTTAAAATCAGCCATGACTTGCGCTTTTTCAGCGGGTTTTAAACGCCCGTGCACTAAGCCCACATGTAAGTCTGGCAATGCGGTACGAAGGGTAACTGCGGCGTCTTCTGCTGCCTGACATTCCAATACTTCCGATTCGTCAATAAGGGTACAAACCCAATAGGCTTGACGACCATGATCTTTACACGCCTGACGTACCCGCTCAATAACGTCAGCGCGGCGTGTATCCGGTAGCACCACCGTTTGCACAGGCGTTCTGCCTGGCGGGAGTTCGTCAATAATCGAGCTGTCTAGATCGGCGTAGGCGGTCATGGCTAGCGTTCTAGGTATAGGTGTTGCCGTCATGATGAGTTGATGAGGGTAGCGACCTTGTTGCTCGCCTTTATCGCGCAGGGCCAAACGCTGATGCACGCCGAAGCGATGTTGCTCATCGACAATAACCAACGCAAGCTGCTGATAGTTCACACTCTCTTGGAAAATAGCGTGCGTACCCACCAGCATTTGTATGTCACCGGCTTCTAAACGCGCCATGACTTCATTGCGGGCCTTTCCTTTTAGTTTACCTGCCAGCCAGCCAACCTCTATACCCAATGGCTCCAACCAGCCACGAAAGTTGTTCGCGTGCTGTTCTGCCAACAGTTCTGTGGGTGCCATCAGCGCCACTTGATGCCCTGCTCCAATGGCTGATAGCGCGGCCAGTGCAGCAACCAAGGTTTTCCCCGACCCCACATCGCCTTGAACCAGACGCATCATAGGTCGTGCGTGCTGCATATCATTCTGAATGTCTTTGACAACGCGTGACTGCGCGCCTGTCGGCGAAAACGGCAGTTGTGCCAACATCTTATCAATGAGTGGCTGGTTTACTTTAATGGGAATACCTGGCTGTGCGTCAGACAATTTGCGTACTTTCAGCACGCTCAAGTGATGCGACAGTAACTCTTCCAAAATTAACCGATATTGAGCAGGATGCAGCCCCTCTTCCATTTCGTGTATGTCGACATCTGGCGGTGGGCGATGCACCAAATGAAGGGCTTCGTTAAGGCTAATTTGATCATCATAAATACCTTGTGGCAATAAATCGGCCAGCGCACCTTTGTCTAATAGCTGTAGGGCTTGATCGGTTAAGTTGCGCAATGTTAATTGCTTAACCCCATCAGTGGTAGGGTAAACCGGTGTAAGTGATTCTTCTGTGGGCGGTGCATCTTCATCCACAAGCTTGAACTCGGGGTGCATCATTTCGATGCCCCATTTTCCAGTGCGCACCTCACCGAAGCAGCGAACCGTATTGCCGGGCGTCATCATCGAACGCTGTACAGCGCCAAAGTGAAAAAATCGCAGCGTAATGGTGCCTGTACCATCACTAAGCTTAACCACCAGCATGCGCTTTTTGCCGTATTGAATATCAGCGCTCATCACCTCGCCTTGAACGCTGACATGGGTGAACGGACGGCACTCAGCCACGCTGTAAATACGGGTTCTGTCCTCATAGCGATGGGGAAGATGAAATAGAATATCTTGAAGGGTAAACAACCCAATTTTATTAAGCTTTTCTGCCACCTTTGCGCCTACGCCTTTGAGCGCAGTAATGGGTGTAGTGGCCAGTGCTTGCATCAAGCGACATCCTTCTTTTGAAACATAAATGACTTAGCCTTTAAAAAGGCACAAGCTGGTGTTATTCAACATGTTATACCAAAAGAAGTGTAAAGGATTGTTGAGGGGTTGGCGAGTACGCTTTAGGCCAGTTTTTTCATGCTGACCTAACGAAAAGTTTTAGCGAAACCAACACTTAGGGACACTAGTCGGCTTCTAGCGCGTTTGCTTCCGCTTGCGTAATCTGCATTTCGTTCCACCAGCTGTCATCGGCGTCCACTTCGCCAAGTGCGTTAATGGCGGGCAGCGGCAAACCTTTGCGTTGGCAAAGCTTGTACAAACGTGGGTAACCATTTTGAAACGCCAATGCCCGGCACTCTTCTTCTGGTAACTGCTGTGAATTGTACATACCAGCAATAGTGCGCTGACGCTGTGCTTCATACAATATAAGGGCAGCGGCGACAGACACGTTCAACGACTGCACCATGCCCATCATCGGAATAACAATGTCATGGTCGGCCATTGCTTTTGCTTCATCCGTAGCACCGTATTTCTCTTGCCCGAATAAAATAGCGGTAGGCTTGGTATAGTCGATATCACGAAAGTCTAGAGCGGTATCAGATAAATGGGTAACTAATACCTGCATACCCTGCCCTTTAAGCGCCGCCATGGCATCATTGATATTGTCGTGATTAGTTTGACGGACCCATTGCTGACTGCCCATGGCCGAACCACGACGAAACTGATACTTCTTTTCCCATACAGTGTGAACGCGATGAATGCCTACTGCATCACACGTTCTTACCACAGCAGAAACATTATGCGGCTTATGCACATTTTCAAGGCAAACCGTAAGGTCGGTTTGCCTTCTTTCCAGCACTTGTCTTATGCGCTGGTAACGCTCAGGTGACATGGCTTACTCCGGCAGTTCCATTACACCATCAATTTCAATTTGTGCACCTTTAGGCAATGCAGATACCTGAACTGCTGCGCGCGCTGGATAAGGCTTGGTGAAATAACGGCTCATAATTTCGTTAACCGTTGCAAAATGGCCAAGGTCGATAAGGAAAATATTCACTTTCACCAAATCGTTGGTTGTGCCGCCAGCCGCGTCACATACCGCTTTAATATTTTCGAAAACTTGAACCGCTTGCGCTTCAAAATCGTCAGATACCATTTCCATGGTCTCGGCAACTAGCGGTATTTGGCCTGAAAGGTAAACGGTAGTACCCGCTTTAACTGCTTGGCTGTAGGTACCAATAGCAGCAGGTGCCTTATCGGTCTGAATAATAGACTTAGACATAGAGATTCCTAAATAAGTTGTTATTAGTGTCGAGATTGACTATGACGAGAAACTTTCTGAACTTCCGGCATGGTGCGTATTTTTTTCATCACGCGAGCCAAGTGCACACGATTGTGCGTGGTAAGTTCTAGGTCAATAAAGTAGATGTTACTCTCTTTCTCTTCAGTTTGCAGACCAATGATGTTGGAATCGCACCCTGAAATAGTGTTCGTTAATGTTGCCAGTGTACCTTGATGATTGAACAACTCGATACGCAGCGACGCTTTAAACTCACCTTGTGGATTGTCGTCCCACTGCATCGGAAGAACACGCTGAGGCTCTTCTTTTGTAAGCTTGCGAATGTTATTACAACCAATTTGGTGAATGGTCATACCGCGCCCTGGGCTCAATACTGCAACAATTTCATCATCGGGGATTGGGTGGCAGCAACGAGAATAATGAACAAGAAGACCTTCTGTCCCGCGTATCGCCACGTTGCCTTTTTTATCTGATAAGTCAGTTGTGCTTTCGCCTAAAAGGCGGCGAGCGACAATGGCGCTTAGCTCATTGCCTAGCCCAATATCAACAAGTAGATGATCAAAATTGTCGTGCTTAGTTTCTGCTACAACACGCTCTATATCTTCGTTTGGAATATCGTCAAGCTTCACACTTCCTAACGCGTGGCGAAGTAAGCGGTTCCCCATGTTGACCGCTTCCTGAGAATGCTGCTTGCGCAAGTACTGACGAATTCGCGTACGCGCTCGCGCACTCACCACAAAGTTGAGCCAATTCGCATTGGGCTTTGCTTTGGGGGACGTGATAATTTCAACGGTTTGACCGTTCTCAAGAGGCTTACTCAAACTGTAGTTTCTGCGCTCTACACGCACACCTACACAGGTATTACCCACATCAGAGTGCACTGCATAGGCAAAATCGACGGCGGTTGCGCCAGTAGGTAACTCGATAATTCGGCCATCTGGCGTGAAGACGTAAATTTCATCAGGGAAAAGGTCGGTTTTAACCGATTCGATGAATTCAAAAGACGAACTGGCCGATTGCTGCAGTTCTAGAAGGCTTTGCATCCACTTGCGTGCGCGAAGTTGCGCTGTTGTGCCATTATCACCAGGCTCTTTATAAAGCCAGTGTGCTGCTACCCCTTTGTCGGCCATCTGATCCATTTCCTGCGTACGAATTTGAATTTCAACAGGAATGCCGTGCGGCCCGATCAGTGACGTGTGTAAAGACTGATAACCGTTGGTACGAGGAATTGCAATGTAATCTTTGAAACGATTTTCAATGGGTTTATACAACCCGTGCATTGCACCTAATGCACGATAGCAATTATCGACTGAGTCCACCACGATGCGAAATGCGTAAATATCCATTACCTCATTGAACATCAGTTCTTTGTTTTTCATTTTTCGGTAAATGGAATACAGGTGTTTTTCACGCCCAAGTACATTCGAATCGATTTGATAGGCGTCTAAACGGGTATTAAGCTCTTCGCGGATATTTTCGATAATCTCTTTACGATTGCCTCGCGCTTGTCGAACCGCCGACTTTAAGGCGCGATGACGCATCGGGTACATGGCTTGAAAACCCAAGTCTTCAAGTTCGTTTTTAATGTCGTGAATACCTAAACGATGAGCAATTGGCGCGTAGATCTCTAGGGTTTCTAAGGCAATGCGGCGACGTTTATCTGGTCGAAGCGAACCGAGGGTTCGCATGTTGTGGGTACGGTCGGCCAGTTTGATGAGAATAACCCTGATGTCTTGCACCATGGCCATCATCATTTTACGAAAGTTTTCGGCTTGGGCTTCTTGTTTTGTGCTAAAGGCAAGTTTATCTAACTTACTGACCCCTTCAACGAGTTCAGCAACCGTATCGCCAAAGGCTTCAGCCAAATCTTCTTTGCTGTAATGGGTATCTTCAATAACGTCGTGAAGCAGTGCCGCCATGATCGTTTCATGATCAAGGTGCATATCGGCAAGGATGCCAGCAACTGCCACAGGGTGAGTGATATACGGATCGCCGCTTGAACGCATTTGCCCATCGTGCGCTTCTTGCGCCAGCACAAAAGAATCCTGAACCAGCTGCACACGCTCGGCTGGCAAGTACTCTAAAACTTTCTGCTTTAAACCTTCAAACAAATACACAGCGAAGCGCTACCCTTATAACTTTTATCAAACGTTACAACACTAAGAATACGTTTTATTGGGCAATAAGCCAATACACCAAAAGCAAAGCGCCAGTGCTTTTTTCAAAGCACTGGCGCCAAAATGCAGTTAAAACCGTTGAAAAGAGGTTTTACTGATCAGATAAGATGTTCGCAACAGAGGCAAACTCAGCGTGTTCTTGCTGTTCTTGAGCATGAAGATCTGCTTGTTCTAACGTAGCAGCCGTCACAAAACCTTCTTCAATTTCGCGAAGTGCAGTTACAGTTGGCTTATCGTTTTGAACGTCAACCATAGGATCTTTTCCTCCAGTGGCAATTTGACGTGCACGGCGTGCAGCAACAAGCACTAGGTCAAAGCGGTTACCAATTTTATCTACGGCATCTTCTACAGTTACGCGAGCCATGTATTTCTCCGGAAATTAGGTTGAGCAATTTATTCAAAAAACGGCCGCGTAGTATACACAAATACACTGCGCGATCCTAGTATTTTGTTTGAAATTGAAGCAGTCAGATCTGGGCGAGTCTTACTGTTCATCGAGCTTTCAAGCAAAAGGCAAAGACAGTACTAAAAACCTACGCACTACCCAGTAAGCTGTCTAACAACACCTGATGCCGCATTTGCTGTTTCATCGTGCGTAGACGTCTTGCTGTGACAATGGATTCAAGATCATTCAGCGCTGTAGAAAAATCGTCGTTTATAATAATGCTGTCGAACTCGTTAAAGTGAGACATTTCAGCCACAGCTTGTGCCATACGCCCGGCAATTACCTCTTCAGAATCTTGCCCACGATTATTTAAACGCTGTTCTAACACCTCTAATGATGGAGGAAGAATGAAAATACCGCATGTGTCTGGCATCAGTGCTTTTACTTGACGCGCCCCCTGCCAATCGATATCTAGAAACACATCAATACCACGGTGGAGCGTTTGCTCAATGGTCACACGAGATGTACCGTAATAGTTTCCAAATACTTCGGCATACTCAAAGAATACGCCTTGCTCAATAAGCGCTTCAAACTGCTCACGGCTTACAAAATGGTAGTGTACGCCGTCTATTTCACCGGGACGGGGCTGACGGGTGGTATGAGACACTGACACCTGCATAGGCGCGCTTTCATTGCCCTCGTACTTTTCCATTAGTGCCTTTATAAGGCTTGATTTTCCTGCTCCTGATGGAGCTGCAAGAATGAATAAGTTGCCAAGTAGTGAAGCCATAAGGTATTAAAATTCTATCAAAATGTGGTGATTTCGGGTGGCGATGATAGCATATTAAGCGGTTGTGCCGTAACTATGATTGCGCGGTTTAATTATCGCAATGCCTCGCCCGTTAGGTTACTGCGCCGAATTACAACAATAACTATAACAACTTTTTAAGAATGATGGGGTCAATGTCGTGACGTAAGCGCCATCGTTCATAAAGAAACACAACTTAACTAGGAAATAGAGAATGACTGAGCAACTTTTGCCGTGCGTAGAGATAAATCCATCTGCTACGCCCGATGCCTGCGTTATCTGGCTCCATGGTCTCGGCGATTCAGGCCATGGTTTTGCACCGATAGTGCCTGAACTGAAACTCCCAAAAACAATGGCAGTAAAATTTCTCTTTCCCCATGCTCCCGAGCGCCCTATTACCATTAATGGCGGTATGCGAATGCGCGCATGGTACGACATTAAAACCCTAGACTTTGAAAGCCGCGCAGATTTAGACGGTGTTAAAACATCCGCGGCGCAAGTTGAGCGCCTTATTGAAGCGCAGATTGAAAGCGGGATCCCTGCTCATCGCATTATACTTGCAGGGTTTTCACAAGGTGGCGTCATTGCGCTTCATTTAGCACCTAGGTTCGCACATAAACTTGCCGGCGTGCTTGCGCTGTCTACTTACATGTGTGAGCCGTCATTGTTACAGAGTGAAGCAAACGATATGAATCGCGACACACCGATCATGATGGCCCATGGTGAACAAGACGAAGTGGTGCCTGTGTTTATGGGCAATGCAGCGTTTAAAACACTGAGCGAGTGTGGATTCAACGCAACGTGGCAAACCTACCAAATGCAACACAATGTGTGTATGCAAGAGTTAAACGACATCAGTGCGTGGCTTCAAACCCGTTTGAACTAAACGCTGCGTTTTACTCTACGACGCGATTTCTGCCGCCATTTTTGGCTTTATAGAGGTTGTCGTCAGCCTGTTTTAAACACGCATGTAAATTGGAGTCAGTAAGAGCTGTCGCTACACCAAAGCTTGCCGTGATAGGGTGATTGATATCACCCTCTACAAACGGATTGGCTTCTATTGTTTTCCTCATTTTTTCCGCTAGTTTGACCGCTTGGCTTAATGAAGCGTGCGGAAAAAGCACTAAAAATTCTTCACCACCGGTTCTGGCTACAACATCGGTCGTTCTTACAGATTCCTTCATTAACCGTGAAAGATGGATGAGTACCTCATCTCCGATGTCATGACCGTAGGTGTCATTGATCTTTTTGAAATAATCAATATCGACCACTACCGCGCTCAATGGAAAATAGGCGCCAGGGTCTTGCATCGCCTTTTCAAAAAACACGGCTTCGAGGAAACGGCGATTAGGAAGTTTGGTAAGCGGGTCGGTATTAGCTTGGCGCATGCGCTCAAAATTTTCACGCAGCATTTCTTTTCTGCTTTGGTTCCAGAAGTTCTCGCCAATAAACGCCAAACAGATAAAACAGAATGTCGCGATGAGGAAGCGAGAAACATGCTCATCATGATACTTAGCGACAATGATATCTTGGTTGTACAGCATAAAAATAGCGATACCCATAGTAAGCGCCACATACACCATAGCGGGCTTGAATCGCACTACCACTATCTGAGTAAAAAGTAGCGGAAAGATGAAATAAAGCCCCGTGTTATTTAGCCCGCCGGTATAGACCAAGGCATTGATGGTAAACATTACCACCAGGCCAGCGAGATAATAAAAGACGTCGGCACGTGGAAACATATGGGATAACGCAACATTGGCGTATACAAACGCCGCCGAACCGGCAAGCGTTCCGACAAGCAACGGGTTATTCGTTCCCATGTTTAACCACGCCATGAAAGCCATGATGGTGCCACCAACATAAGATATGAAGTACAAGGTTAATCTTCTACGTTTGGCTTCAGCTTGATCCTGCTGAGCTCCTCTAAGAAGCTGCCTCAGCGACGCATTGTCCATTTGATGATGATCTCCATAACTACTCTACATACCCCGTCATACTCTCCAGCATAGACTGTTTACTTATTAATAACCAAGAAGAAAATTACGGCTATTTACAAACATTAAAGCAGAAAATGCGTATAATACGTATATCTCGTATGACATTCCGTGATACATCGTTTTTTTCATTTTTTTACTAGTTTGGAATAATCATGAGCCAACTCAACACCACCCGCACCATTCGAATTGCCACGAGAAAAAGTGCCTTAGCACTTTGGCAGGCAGAATATGTGAAGGAAAAATTGTTGGAGCACTATCCATCAATGACTGTTGAGCTTGTCCCTATGAGCACGCAGGGCGACAAAATTTTAGATACGCCTTTGGCTAAAATTGGTGGTAAAGGCCTTTTCATTAAAGAGCTTGAAATTGCCATGCTTGAAGGCCGTGCTGATATTGCCGTGCATTCAATGAAAGATGTACCGGTAGAATTTCCTGACGGTTTTGGTTTGCACGCCATATGCGAACGAGAGAATCCGTTTGATGCTTTTGTCTCTAATCACCACGACAGCTTAGACGCACTGCCTCAAGGCGCAGTGGTTGGAACATCAAGCCTTCGCCGACAATGCCAAATTCGAAAGTATCGTCCTGACCTTGTTATCAAAGACCTACGCGGTAACGTAAACACCCGCTTAGCAAAGCTCGACGCGGGTGAGTACGACGCCATAATCTTAGCCTCTGCGGGCCTTATTCGACTTGATATGGCATCACGTATACGCATGCCATTACCTGCTGACATTTCGCTGCCTGCTGTAGGGCAAGGCGCCGTAGGTATTGAGTGTCGTAACGACGACGAAGAACTGATTAACTTGCTTCACGCGTTAAATCATACAGACACCAACACCCGCGTTACCGCAGAAAGGGCCATGAACGAGCGACTGGAGGGCGGGTGCCAGGTTCCCATTGGTAGCTTTGCAACCTTAGAGGGCGACGTGTTAACACTAACGGGCATGGTCGGAAAACCTGACGGTTCTGAACTGCTTTTTGCGTCAGCAACGGCATCACGAGAAAAAGCCAAAGATATTGGCATTGAAGTGGCCGAAGCCCTTCTTGAACAAGGTGCAGGAGATATCTTGAAGGCGCTTTATAACTAGCGGCTCTTTCAACCACGTTGAGAAACAACGCCAATACGCCCATTGGCTATTTCAATCTATGCAGTATTTCAGAAACAAAAAGGATGAGGCTTCGTTAGGATGCTCGTGTTCACACGCCCTTTACCGAAATTGAAAGCTAGCGCACTAGCGTTTGAAAAAGCAGGCATAAATGCCGTGGGCATAGCCACCTCAGACATTGTTCACGTTCCCTCAGAGAGCAGTGCTGCCACTGCTTTTCTATCAAATAACAAGGTTGATGTCGTTGTTGTTACTAGCGTATATGCGGTGAAACCTGCCATAGCAGGGCTGTGTAAAACGACTTCCCCCTTTCCTACTGTTATCGCCGTCGGCGATGCAACTTCGCGCAAACTCCAATCTGAACTTAGCGCATTTCCATCCGTAAATGTAATTACGCCTGACGTGCATACATCCGAAGGTATATTGGCAATGCATCATCTTAATGAGGCAAACTGTCAACAAGTCGTTATTATTAAGGGCGAAGGTGGGCGAAGTACGATTGCAGACGTTTTAAGCGAAAAAGGCATGCAGGTTAATTGCTTCAACGTTTACAAAAGAGAGCTACTTCCCCGTCCAATTTATACAAAACGGTGGAAAATGAGCGAAGTTAGCGGCATTATCGCTACAAGCGAAGCAATGGCACTGCAGCTGATAGCACAATTTGGTGTCGCATTATTCGATTTTCCATGGTTAACGGTGAGCAGTCGTATTGCCAACACCCTCACCATTAAAGGTATTAAAGAGGTTCACGTTTGTCAGCGAGCCACCGATCAGGCACTCATCGCCTGGGTAAAGGATAACTGGGAGTATTAAATGGCCAATAATAATGAAGACAGCCCAAAAAAAGAGGAACTGGTAAACGTGCACGCCGAAAAAGACGTCATTGAATCTTCTGCCACGCAAAGTGAATCGACAGAATCTAGCGCTAAGACAAAGAAATCATCAGGCAATGGCCTATTGTGGTTCGTCGTAATCATTTTATTCTTGGCCGTGTTAGGTTTGGCTGGCGCTGGCTACTGGTATTATATGCAGCAGCAGTCGGCAAGCACTGAAGCAGCAACGGTTCAGCAAAGCAACATGGCTACGTTAAACGCCATTGAACGCGAACGAGCCGACATTCTAGCGTCGCTAGAAGCGGTATCACGAACCAATGAAACGCTTAAAAGCACGGTGACAGAGCTTAAAGCGCAGAATGAAAAGCTTGCGCTTCAGGCAGAGTCTACACTTCAGCAGCTTAACAATATGGAAGGCCGCCGCCCGGCCGACTGGCTTATTGCAGAAGCCGACTATCTAGTGCGTATGGCAGGCAGAAAACTGTGGCTAGAAAACGACGTACGCACCGCCATTTTATTGTTGGTTAATGCAGACAAACGTTTAAAATCGTTGGCAGACCCATCGGTACTTCCTGTTCGTGCAACACTCGCTGAAGATATTCAAACTCTTCAACAACTTAATCCGGTATCGCAAAGCTCAGTAGCTCTTGCCCTTACTGGCATGATAGCGCAAATTGATAAACTGCCTCTTGATACTTTTGAGAAGCCAGAAGACGCCAATGCAGAAGACACCACATTGTCAGAGTCGGCTGACGACTGGCAGGAGAACCTTGCGAAAGTATGGCGTTCACTCGTTAATGATTTCTTAACGGTTAAAACCATTGAAGGCCCAGTAGAGCCCGTTCTCTCAATGGAAGCGCAATTCCTAGCAAAAGAGCAGCTACGGCTTCAGCTCATGCATGCACAAACCGCTGCATTGCAGGGCGATGGGGGGCTGTACAGCCAGTCACTTCAGTATGCGCAAACCTTAATTATTGAAAAATTCGATATTGAAAAGAGCCAAGTAACCGGCTTTGTCGATGCGCTGCAAAATCTCATTGCCACCGATATATCGCGCCCAATTCCTACAGAGTTAGCGTCACAGAAACCGCTAGAGCGTTTGCTGGATAGTCGCGTTAAACAAGTGTTCGGACAGGGAGCAAGTGCACTATGAAATGGTTAGCTATTGCCCTTGCGGTATTAGCCGCATTCGTTGTTGCATTAATCGTTGGCCCTATGCTGTTAGGTGATAAAGGCTACGTACTTATATCCTTGGGCGACACCGCAATTGAAATGACGGTGATCAGCTTTTGTATTTTGGTTATCGGCGCTGTAATCGCTTGGTATGTACTTTCGCGACTTGTAATGTGGGCGCTAAGCCTAATTACAGGCTCTCATAAGTGGTTTGGCACCTTAGGCGAACGCAAACGCAAGCGCGCATTTTACGACGGTCTTCACGCTATGGCCGCCGGTGATTTTGATACGGCGCAAAAGTCTTTAAGCAAAACCACCAATGGCGACTTTGAAGGCGTTAACTATTTGGCCTCTGCACAAATTGCGCTTACCAATGAAGACTTATCCAAAGCCCGTTATTTCTTAGTGCAGGCGACAGACTTTCCGAAAGCAAAAGTGGCCGCAACGGTGATGCAAGCGCGCATTGATATGGCAGAAGAGAAATACGACGCCGCACTGGAAAAGCTTAACGAGCTTGACGAGCAAGAGCGCGAGAACACGCAGGTCGTGCGATTAAAAGCGCACATTCTTGCCAAGCTGGGGAAATGGCAAGTGCTGCAGGAGAACCTGTCAAGCTGGCGTAAAGCATTACCGAAAGCAGATTACACCACTTGGAGCCAGCGTATTGCTAAAGGCAAGTTTGCAGAAATTGCCAGTAAGCAAGGTGCCGTTGAACTCAAATCTTATTGGGAAACGCTGCCGCGCAAGCTGCGTCACGACGACGCTTACCGCGCCGCTTACATTCAACAACTGCTTGATCAGGGCATGCATGCCGACGCACAAAAGTTATTGGTGGAATGGCAAAAGCGTGGCCCAAACAGCGCCCTGTTCCCGTTGTTTACGCAGCTGAATATTCCAGATGCGTCGCCATCATTGCGACTACTTGAGAGCTGGATAAAGCAAGATGAAGAAAACGTTTCGCTATATTCCACTCTAGGGCAAGTTGCATTTAACTCAGGCGATGATGTGTTGGCTGAAAAAGCGCTGCTTAAAGCGACTAAAATGAAGTCGCGCAAAGAAGACCTGTTGCTGCTATCTGCAATAAGCGAGCGCAAGCATGACACCGCCACAGCGCTTCAGCTTTACAAAGAAGGGCAGCAATTAGCAAGCTAAGTGAAATATCATTTAGCCTAACTGGTAATACTTGTATTCATACTAAAATTGAAGATATAGTAAAAAAGACATTTAGATTCGTGCGCCTAATTGGCAAGTTTAAAAGCCGAGTAGTTGCTTTGAAACTTGAGTTAAAGCGCGAATAGAAACACATTACTTGTCGGAGTGCTTCACTGGTAATCCAGTAAGCTGAGACCGCGAAAGTGGGATCCGTAGAACCTGATCAGGCTAATACCTGCGAAGGGAACAAGAAAATACAATGTTCACAGTGCTCATAGCGAGCGTAACGCTGTGATTTGAATGTGCAAAATAAAACGAGTGCAGTCAATGGTACGTGGTTAGCGCAGTGTAGCGCGCCATCATTAACTCGCAAGCAGCAATAATTTTCTGCGACTCATTTTTAATAACATTCAAATAAAAGCTGGGGTTAAATCCTTTCAATCCCTCTCATTGTATTCTCCTTCACTCCTGACAAGCATTTTTAACCCTAAACTTACAAGGCTAAAATGCTATGTCGAACAGACGCGAACTGCGCCAACAAGCGCAACAATTCATTAATGAACTAGCGGGTGAAGCTTACCCGAATTCAACACGCCACTACGAGTGTGGCAGCCGTAACGATATGCGTGTGGCCATGCGCCTTATTCACCAGCACGACAGCTTAGTGGGCGGCACCGAAGACAATCCCATTTTAGAACCCAACCCCCCAATCCCGGTATACGACACGTCTGGCCCATACGGTGACCCACAAGAAACCATTGACGTGCACAAAGGTTTGGCGCCACTGCGCAAAATGTGGATTGAAGAGCGCAACGATACACAAGTGCTAGAGGGCGTATCATCAAGCTTTGCGAAAGAACGTGAAAACGACATTTTCACTGAAGATTTTCGATTTATCCGCAGTCGCAAACCGCTAAAAGCGAAAGCAGGCAAAAACGTTACCCAGCTTCACTACGCAAGACAGGGCATTATCACACCTGAAATGGAATACATTGCCATACGCGAAAACATGGGCCGCCAAGCCATTAAAGATGCCGAATTGACTCAGCAGCACAAAGGCGAGCACTTTGGCGCGAATTTACCCGACACCATCACGCCTGAGTTTGTGCGTCAGGAAGTGGCCGCAGGTCGCGCCATTATTCCGTGTAACATCAATCACCCCGAGCTAGAGCCGATGATTATTGGCCGCAACTTTTTAGTGAAAATTAACGCCAATATTGGTAATTCGGCGGTCACCTCCTCCATTGAAGAGGAAGTAGAAAAACTCGTTTGGTCGACGCGCTGGGGCGCCGACACCATTATGGATTTATCCACCGGCAGAAACATTCACGAAACCCGCGAATGGCTGCTGCGCAATAGCCCGGTCCCCCTTGGCACCGTACCCATATACCAAGCGCTAGAAAAAGTGAACGGCGTGGCCGAAGACTTAACCTGGGAAATGTTTAAAGACACCCTCATCGAGCAAGCCGAGCAAGGAGTAGATTATTTCACCATTCACGCAGGGGTGTTGCTTGAATACGTACACCTTACCGCAAAACGGGTAACAGGCATTGTATCTCGCGGCGGTTCAATTATGGCGAAGTGGTGTTTAAGCCACCACCAGCAAAGCTTCTTATACGAACATTTCCGCGAAATTTGTGAAATTTGTGCGAAGTACGATGTAGCGCTTTCGTTAGGTGATGGCCTGCGCCCAGGTAGCGTAGCCGATGCCAACGATGATGCGCAGTTCTCAGAATTACGTACCCTTGGTGAGTTGACTAAAATCGCTTGGGAATACGATGTTCAGGTAATGATTGAAGGCCCTGGTCATGTACCAATGCACATGATTAAAGCGAACATGGAAGAGCAGCTTAAGCACTGCCACGAAGCCCCGTTTTATACCCTTGGGCCACTGACCACCGATATTGCGCCGGGCTACGATCACTTCACATCGGGCATAGGTGCCGCCATGATTGGCTGGTTTGGCTGCGCAATGCTTTGCTACGTTACGCCAAAAGAGCATTTGGGCCTGCCAAACAAGGAAGACGTTAAACAAGGGCTTATCACTTATAAAATAGCCGCACACGCTGCTGACCTAGCGAAAGGTCATCCGGGTGCTCAAATTCGCGATAACGCCATGTCTAAGGCGCGCTTTGAATTTAGATGGGAAGATCAGTTCAATCTAGCGTTAGATCCACACACTGCTCGCGCTTACCACGATGAAACCTTGCCGCAAGCGTCTGGCAAAGTCGCGCACTTTTGTTCCATGTGCGGACCTAAATTCTGCAGCATGAAAATTTCACAAGAAGTACGGGATGTGGCTAATCAAGCTGAACAGGCCCTAGGTGAAAATGCGCAAAATACGAAAGGCGATGGCGGCCAGACAGGCAAAGACCTGCAGCAAGAAAGCCTTCGATATAAAAACAAAGGCATGAAAGACATGGCCGATGCGTTTAATCAGTCAGGCGCGCAGCTTTATCACACTGCAGATAGCAAGGTTGAGTTGCCATGACAAGTCGCCACCTAACTTCACCTGTATTAGAGCCTCCAATCAACCGGCTCCCCGTGGTATGGTGCGTAGGCGGTGTAGATTCAAGTGGCGGCGCGGGAACTGTCCGCGACGCCATTACGCTGGCCGATTTAAACGTTCACGCCTGTGTGCTCACCACACAACTTACTGTGCAATCGAACGCGATAATGCTTAGTAAAGAGAGCATGAGTGCCTCGGCGGTAAATCAGCAGTGGCAGGTGCTTTATGAAGATACACCGCCACAAGCTATAAAAATTGGCGCTATCGCAAACGACGAGCAAGCACTATTGCTTTGTGCACGTATTCAATCATTGCATGCCCCTCGCCCCTTTGTAATATGGGACCCTGTGCTGTCTTCTTCGTCAGGGGGGATCTTAAGTGAGCTAAACGAGGGCGTCATTGATGCGCTGCTACATATAGTAGATGTGATCACCCCAAATATCGACGAACTCGCGTGGCTCACGAAGTTACCGATTAATGATGAAGCAAGCCTGCTCGATGCAATAAATCAGCTAATCGGAAAAGGCGCAAAAAGCGTTTACGTGAAGGGCGGTCATGCGCATTGGCAAGAAAAGGTTCACGACACCTTTGTCTGCGCCTCTCATACCCTTCAGTTTAGCCAGCCAAGAGACCATAAAGGCAGGCTTCGCGGTACAGGGTGCATGTTAGCCAGTGCCATTGCGGCTTTTATCGTTCACGACTACTGTATTGAAGACGCACTGACATTGGCGAATGCCTATGTCAGTGAAGTAAGGAACAATACCCTTCGCGGCCGGGGTAGTTATGCCCCCATTATGCAGAGTTCTGAAAAGGCGTGTGTGCCTACTTTCTTCGCTCGAACCAACGGTTTTCCGTCAAAGGCTTCGAGTTTTCCGCTAGTTTTAATGCATCATCGTGGCGCCACGCCGTGTAAAAAATCAGTGCGCTTTGAGAAAGCGCCCTACATCGACGAGATCTCTGAAAGTACAAGAGACGAGGACGCACATTTCCCCGCGCTCACACATACTCGCTTAGGTATTTATCCGGTGGTCGATAGCGTTCAGTGGATTGCTCGCCTTTGGTCAACGGGCGTAAAAATTATGCAGTTACGGGTAAAGCAGGGCTCACAAGATGAGATTCGTCAGCAAATCAAAGACGCCATTGAGATGGTCAAACACACAAACTGTCAATTATTCATCAATGATTATTGGGAGTTAGCGATAGAGCTAGGTGCTTACGGCGTGCATTTGGGTCAGGAGGACATGGACACCGCAGATTTGAACGCCATTCGCCGTGCAGGGCTCAGGCTTGGTATCTCAACCCATGGATTTGCTGAAATTCAGCGCGTTAGGTCGTTAAACCCCTCCTATATTGCGCTTGGCCATATCTTCCCGACCAATACCAAAGATATGCCGTCCAAACCGCAAGGTCTGGAACGCTTGGCGAAATACGTAAAGCTTTGCGATGGCATTCCTACCGTTGCCATTGGGGGAATTAATCTATCGCGGATAAGCGACGTGGCTAACACCGGCGTTAACGGTATCGCAGTGGTAAGCGCTATCACACACGCAAAACAGCCGCTAAAAGCCTACCAAGCGCTGGTTAAGGAGGCAGGGTTTGCTTAGCCATTCATCTCGTCTTTCAAGTCACCATACCGCTAGCCCCCAATTAGCCCATGAAGATATACGGCGCTATAGCAGACAGCTGATGCTTGATTGTATTGATCACGACGGGCAGCTTAACCTGGCACGTTCACATGCTGTGATTGTTGGTCTTGGTGGTTTAGGAAGTTTAACTGCCCGCTATTTAGCTGGCGCAGGCGTGGGCAATATTACGCTTATTGATGGTGATACCGTCGACATTAGTAACTTACAGCGCCAGATAAGTTACAACGAAATGCATTTAGGTGAGCTCAAAGCAAAGTCGCTTTACACCGAGCTGCGTAAAGTAAACTCCCAATTAAACATCAAATTTAGAAGTGTTTTTGCTGATTGTAACAACTTACCAACTTTAATTTCTTCTGCCGGCTGCGTATTAGACTGCACCGACAATATCACCATAAGAAAGCAAATAAACCTAGCAACGGTTCGCGCGTCTATTCCGCTATTTATTGCGGCAGCCAGCGGGCTTACTTGGCAGGCGCTGAACTTACCGCAAAACTCTGCAACCTGCGGGTGTTACGAATGTTTAGTGAGTCACGTTGCCGTACGGGAAGACTGTGTAAGTAAAGGCATACTAGGTCCTGTGGTGGGCATGGCAGCCTGCCATCAAGCTACACAAGCTTTGCTATTTTTAGCTCAGGGATTCAACGCCAATATCAAATGGGGCCATTACGTAAATGCTCATGCGGGCTTAGGTACGTTGCAAAGCTTCAAACTGCCCCCCTCTTCATCTTGTGAGGTATGCCAATGACCCAAATTAACATCAACGTGAACGACCAACCTATGAGTGTGATCTCGCCCATTTCACTCAGCGAGTTAATTGCCCTTAAACAATTGAATGACGAGGGTACCGCCGTCGCCAAAAATGCCGCCATTATCAGCAAGCAAGAATGGCCGACAACGTACTTAAGTGACAACGATACCGTTGATATCTTTACCTTAGTGGCAGGAGGCTAATATGCTGACACTTGCAAACCACACCTTTTCTTCTCGCCTTTTAACGGGCACAGGTAAATTCAGTAACACAGGCACCATGAAAAGCGCCATTGAGGCTGCGCAAAGTAGCATTGTGACGCTAGCAATGAAGCGCGTAGCGAGCCATAGCGCTCATGATGAAACCCTTTCAGCATTAAGAGCATTGGGCGTTACCCTCTTACCCAACACTTCGGGAGCGAAGAACGCCAAAGAAGCAATATTTGCCGCTGAACTTGCGTACGAAGCCTTGGGAAGCCCTTGGGTAAAGCTAGAAATTCACCCCGACCAGCGCTATTTATTGCCCGACCCCATCGAAACCTTACTCGCCGCAGAAACACTAGTTAAAAAAGGCTTTCACGTTTTACCCTACTGCGGTGCAGACCCCGTTTTATGTAAACGCTTAGAAGAAGTGGGCTGCGCCGCCGTTATGCCATTAGGCGCTCCCATCGGCAGCAATCAGGGCTTACAAACTAAACCCTTCTTGCAGATAATTGTTGAGCAAGCGTCAATTCCGGTCATTGTCGATGCTGGCATTGGTAAACCCAGTGAAGCCATGGCGGCCATGGAGATGGGCGTTGACGCGGTGCTAGTGAATACAGCTATTGCAACCGCGCAAAACCCTGTTGCTATGGCAAATGCTTTTGCCAGTGCCGTCGAAACGGGCCGCAAGGCGTTTGAAGCTGGACTTGGCGCTACCAGTCACTTGGCACAAGCCTCTAGCCCGCTGACCGCGTTTTTGGAGCCGGCAGTATGAAGGTCGCACAAGCATTAATGCAGCAAGATTTGTCGCATTTAGCGATGTCGATAAACAGCAAAACCGCGAGCGACGTAGAACAAGCGCTGGGTAACGATACACTTTCTTTAGACGACTTCATGGCGCTGATCTCTCCCGCTGGCGCAAACTATTTAGAAGCCATGGCCTATCGCGCTAAAGCGATAACCCGTCATCGCTTTGGCAACACCATGCAGCTTTTTGTGCCGTTATATTTGTCGAATCTGTGCGCCAACGAGTGTACCTATTGCGGCTTTACAATGAGCAATAAAATTAAGCGCAAAACCCTTTCTATGACCGAAGTGCTAACTGAAATTGAAGCCATTAAAGATATGGGCTTTTCTCAGGTATTGCTGGTGACCGGCGAACACGAAACTAAGGTGGGCATGGACTATTTTGAACAAACCCTTAGCACCATTCGTGACAAGGTCAGCTATTTAATGATGGAAGTGCAGCCGCTAAAACGCGAACAATATAAAACCCTTAAGCATAAAGGCCTGGATGCTGTATTGGTGTATCAAGAAACCTATTCACCCCAGCATTACGCCTCATACCATACCCGAGGAAAAAAGCAGGACTTTTTATGGCGCTTAGAAGCCACTGATCGCATAGGTCAGGCCGGTATAGATAAAATCGGCGTTGGCGCGCTACTTGGCTTAGGCGACTGGCGGGTTGATAGCGCCATGACGGCGCTTCACGGTAAGTTAATACAACAGCACTATTGGCAAAGCCGCGTATCGATTGCTTTTCCACGCCTTCGCAATTGCAAGGGAAATAGCACTGGCGGCAACGCGTTGACCAATAACAAACTGCCTAATGAGCGAGACCTTCTCCAGCTAATATGCGCCCACCGCCTATTTAACCCACAAGCAGAATTATCCCTGTCTACCCGAGAGTCGGCTGCATTTAGAGATGGCGTAATGGCGCTGGGTATAACGTCGATGAGTGCTGCGTCGCAAACGCAACCTGGCGGCTATAGCGAGCCCTCGCAGGCGTTAAATCAGTTTGATATTGATGACAACCGCTCGGTTCCAGAGGTCATAAACGCCATTACATCAAAAGGGTTAGAGCCCGTTTGGAAAGATTGGATGCCTTTTGAATTGCGCGCTTAAGCACTCCTAACTTTGCCTATTTAGGGGTTAAAATTGCACGTGAAGCACAGATTGAGACATGCGCTAAACGATTAGTTTTTTTAAGGCAAAATAAATAAAAAATTTGTTTTGCTTTCGTGCATAACCCCCCGTAGAATCCGCCCAAATTTTAGCCAGACGCGTAACCTATGCGTCTGGCTTTTTTGTCTGACTTATACCAGTCCGCATAGATAATAACCCACTCAGCGAGACTTAAAATGTTCGTAGTCGCGGCGTGTTACCGCAGGTATAGTGGTTCTACATCAAGGTGACACAACAAAGAGTACGGAAATTTTAAACTCGCCCTTCTGAGTGGGCAATTATCTATGCAGATTGGTATTATCTCATAGTAACCTAATCAAAACTAAAGGGCAGTGCGTTGGATACCATTGAATTTATTCAAATTCGTAGATTTATAGTGAAGCTTGGCAAAATGCTCCACAAATACGGTACCCCCGCGTTCCGTCTTGAAGCTTACTTAGGTGAAGTGGCTAAGTATTTAGGCGTGCACGCTTCATTTATTTCTACTCCTACGTCACTCACTTTTGTTATTTGGAGCGACCGTCACGAGGATGAGTACAACCATGCTGCGCGTTTACTCCCCGGCGAACTGGACATGAATGCGTTATCGCTTACTGATGAGCTGGCCAGCGAGCTGCTGTCAGGCAAGTTAACATTGAGCGAAGCCGATAAACGCTTAAATGAAATAGACGCCATGGGCAGTCCTTACGGGAAATGGGTAACCGGCGTTGCGTTCGCTATGGCCACCGGCGCGTTTGCCATGCTAATGGGGGCGAGTTGGCGAGAAATTGGCTGGTCTGCCGTACTAGGTGTTGTGGCCTATTTATGGACGTTGTGGGCACAGCAGTCGAAGCGCGTAAATCTAATGCTAGAGCCTGTTACCGCCTTTGTTGGGGGGATTCTTGCGTGCGGTATTAGTAAGTATGTCGATCCGGGCATCAACATTCCATTGGTTGTCCTGTCGTCGGTAATAGTATTTGTGCCGGGTCTTGCTCTTACTATGGGCTTAGCTGAGCTTTCATCCCGTAATATGGTGTCAGGAACAGCGCGCACCATGGATGCCATTATGCAGCTGTTTAAGCTTTACTTCGGTGCATTTCTGGGTGTGTCTGTAGGCTTTAGCGCGTTTGGTGAAAACGTGTATACCCCAGCTGAGTCATTGCCCTATTGGGCAACGTGGCTAGCGGTGTTCTTACTGTGTATGGCGCTAGTCGCCATTTTTAGAACCCGCATTAAACATATTCCATGGGCATTGGCCGCAGCCTTTATTGCCTATAGCACTACCGCATGGAGTTCAGATTACATGAGTCCGGGGCTAGGGGCGTTTGTGGGTGCGTTTGCGTTAGGCATTTTTGCCAATGCGTTCACCCGTATTGCCAACCAGCCAGCCACTATTGTGGCCATGCACGGGCTTATTGTTCTGGTACCGGGGTCTAAAACCTACATTGGTTTGAATTCATTTATGACAGGCCAAGACTTTGTAAAAGCCGATCATTTAGGCCAGGAAGTGTTTCTTATCTTTATGTCGCTAGTGGCAGGGCTGATATTTGCGAACGTGGTCGTGCCCACTAAAAAGGCGCTGTAATAGCGCCTTTTCAACCTCGGCCATACTATGAGCGCTATTTCAGTAGCTTGATCAGCGCTCGCCCTAAACGAGCGTTAAGCGCACCAGCAGCAATAGCTTCTGCCGAGTTCTCCATGAATTTAGCTGACAAACTACCGCCAATTTGATTGGCCACTTCGTCGGTTGCTAAATCAAATACCCCCTGCGCCGCAATGTTTTGTGCTAACACTTTCAATAATTTCCAGTTCCCCACGGTACTTGGTCTTAATCCATATACGCGGGCCATGCGGCGAATGGTGCGAAAGCTAATCCATACCACAGCGAAAGTTTGAATAAGGTTGTTCGGGCTAATAAACGCCAGGCTTCCCGCCGTAACCGATTCTTTGTTAAGCACCTTGTGTGCTTTTGCCTGAACGGGTTTTAACACCGTGTCTTCGTAAAGGCCAAGTCTTTCTGGCCCTGTCATGTCGGCTTGAAGTTGCTGCTTGTAACGGTCGAAACAATGCGCCGCGTACGAGCCTCGCGAAAAACGCTTGCCATGCCGCAGTAAAATGCCGTCAATTGTTTTTGCTGAAGCTGTTTCTTGCGCTGAGGGCGTTCCTTTATTCGCCAGTAAATCACGAATAACGCCAGCGTCTTCCATGGCCGTATTTACTTGCTTATAGCCTCGCCACTCTTTAACACTTAAAAAGCTAAAGCAGCTTACGAACCCAACTAAAAGTGCGCCTAATACGCCTGTTCCAATGGGGTGTTCAGACACATTTGCGGCCAGCGTGGTATACGCTTCAAACACGAAAAAACCAAGTAAAGAAACCAGCCCAAACCCTAAAGTTGCGGCGCCTAACGACAGGCCACTTTTGTTCGCATCCACTTCCCATACATCTTCAGTAACTTGCTGCGGAAGCTTAGTTTCAGGCTGTACGATGTCTAAGGTTTGTGTTTTAACTTTGGTTTTATAACGCGGCTTATTAGCCGTATTGCCCTCATTCTCATTAGGCAACTTACCGTGTTCAGTTGCCTCGCTATGTTGTTCATTCTCTTCAGCATGCTGGCTGTACTGTGAACCATCACTTCCATAAAGCGCATCGCTTCTTAGCGTAGACGGCCTCATCGGCTCTGGGCTTTCATCAAATTTATAAGGTTTATCGCTCATTATTGCTCTCCTTTGCCCAGTAAAAACTGAAGCAACCTGTCTACACCCTTACCCGCTAAAATGCGCGCTTTAAAATCGCTAGGCACACTCACATTAGGCACGGGAAAATGGCTCCCCTCTTCCATCTCTTTCAGTGTGCTGGGTATAGCTTCAAATATAGATTCAACATAGCGGCCATCGGCGTCTTTGTAGCGAATGGCATCTTCATTACTGCCATCATCGGTGACTTGCATACTAGACGCTAAAAAATGTTCAAATTGAATAGGTTTCCCGTCGAACCGTGCTCTGGCCCCTTCGGTAATTTGGGTAAGTAAACTCAGTAAGTTAGCGCGCTGACTGACCGGCACCAGATCAGACTTTGTGGCCACAAATGCCACTTTACCTATTTGTTCTTTTTTAAGCACATTGCGTGAAAACCACGAGCTTTGCCCGTAAACAAAGGTATCGGCCAAATGACTCAGGGTTTCCTTCAGCTGATACAAATGCTGTCTGCTGTGATTAAGCCCCTCAAACAAATCGACCAGAATAATTTGCTTGTCGGTTTCTTTGAAAATGGACTGTTTGAGCGGTGTTAACCACCCACGTTGAAACTTAGAAAAGTGCTTATCGAATATTTTAAACCACGGGTGCGACACATCGCTGGTAATGCTAGACGGCAATGGCGTAAAGCCAAAAGCCTGCCAATCAAAATCGCTCGATTCCAACAGAAAACTGCCCGGCTGAAGTAGCGATATGCCGTTCGCTTTGGCGTCTACCAAGTAATCGCGGTAGGCGTTAACTAACAGTTGAATACGCTGCTCTGTTGGCCCTTGCTCGAAATCGAACTGATTGACGAACGCTTTCCACTGATTGGCAAAATACTGCTGCGGCCCACTGCTAAGCTGCGCCCACGCTGAGTCTGACCAATGGGCATAGGTTTTACTGAGCATGGGAATGTCGGTCACCCATTCGCCTGGGTAATCAATAAACTCGAACACCACATCGTTATGGGGCAAGACATGGCGCTTAAGTGAAGCCGTTTCTTTTAAACGCACTACCAGTTTAAAACCAAATGCCTCTTCGGTGGCTTTAGGCCACTGCCCGTTTTCAAGATCAGCAATGTTTTGCAGGTGCGGAAAAGGTTTGTAGCCTTCAATGGGCTCTATACGCATATCGAGTACGTGAGAAGGCGGTAAATAACGCAGCAGAGGTAGACACGCATAGCCCTCTTCACTGCGGCTCTTCAGCATAGTGATAAGGCTGGTAAACAGCATTGATTTACCGCTTCGACTCAGACCGGTTATAGTGAATCGGTGCGTTTCTTTGTTAAACACACTGCTAAGTTTGTCGCCAGTTAGCGACGCCATTGCACGAGTCTTGTCAAAAAGCGTGGCGATATTCTTTTGCATTATTTTTTGATTTTCTGCCTTTGCAGCTCCAATACTTGTGAACCTATTCTCTTTAACCTATACCCGCTAAAAAGCGTGCCGCGAGAGCGGCTCTATATCCACTGCCCCCACTTTATTATAGCGACAGCACTGTAAGAGTAATGCGGCTTTAAAAGAAGAAAAGCAAGGGCGATGCCATCTAAATGCGCTGCGCTGCAAAAAAGCAGTGGAGCCGGTTTAATGTTCGCGCGTTTGGTTAAAGAGCTTTTTCTTTATGCGGTTTTTACTGGAATGCCAGTGATTCTTAGGCTTGCGTGGGGCATTTTCGATCACGTGTTCAAAATCGATATCCGATTTTTTTGTCGGCGGCACGTGCGCGCAAAAGAATGTATCAATTTGTGACTGAGCCAGCCTGTCTAAGCTATCTCGATATTGGTTTGGGTGGCATAAGGGGTATGGGGGCACTAATTCGCCTTTAACCTGCACCAACACATCAGCGATATAGGCCTGCTGGGTGGGAAGGTGCGCAAGCGTTAAATCGTGGTCCGTGTGACCCGGTGTGTAAATCACTTGCCAATCTGGAAAACCGGGTAATCGCTGGTTATCGGCAAGCGTTATATCTGGCGCTAAGATAGGGTTGTACCAAATAGGCATTCTTGGCTTACCAATACGACTGGCTACCCACCATGTGAGCCATAAATCGATAACGTGGGCCGCGCGCCCAGCAAGACCCGCATACCAGTTGATAGCTTTGGGGTGGGAAGCCACCTGTGCACCGGTTCGCTTGCGCAATTTAATCGCGCCGCCGGCGTGATCGGGGTGCATATGTGTAACCACAATAAGCTTTAAGTCTGTAAGCGGGCGAGACAGTGTCTGCGTTATATATTGGCACACCTTATCAACGTCAGCGCGACTGCAGCCATCAAGCAATAGCAACCCTTTGCTGTCTTCAACAAGATAAATGTGCTGTATGTAGCCAGCTAATGTGTGAATCTTCATCACTGCTTCCTTTTCACTCGCGTCCGCGCCACTTGCCAACTCATGCTGCCTGGCAAGCCTAAGCATCGAATTCTGCCAACCCTCTTTTATTGACGCGCTGCTCTTCACGCCTTTTACTGCAAGCGTCGCCTGTTATCTCATCACGTTTAGTCAAAGCAAGAGTTTGATACCGCTCAAACAGATACCGCCAAAAACGCCGACAGGCTAAATCCTATCAGAACCTATCTGGTATGACCAGATTCAGCGAACAAGTGTAGCATTAAATCGCGCAGCCACATTAACCCAGGTTCGCCTTCCTGTTGGCTATGCCAGTAAAGGTGTGTTTCCAATGCAGGCAGTTGAAAAGGCAATTTGGTGCTTATCAGATTTACGTCATTCACTGCATCGGCGACCGAACCAGGCAATGTCAGTAATGCATCGGTATTGGCCACCACATCCGCAGCAGCACGATAGTTCTGGCAGCGCCACAAAGAAGGCCGGCTTACGCCTAGCTGTTGCAGCGCAATTTCTTCCACCGACGCCCCTTTTGCGCGATTAGACACCGTAATATGCCGTGCCGCCACGTATTTTTTCTTATCTAAACTCTGTGCCAACGGATTTTGCTTATTCATAAGCACCTTGTAGGTATCACGACGCAACAGTGAGTGGGAAATAGGCGCAGATATCGCACGGCCAATATCGATAACCAGGTGTAGATTTCGATTGGTCAAATCAGCCAGCATAGTATCGCGGTGTAAGCGAGTACTTACTATTTCAATATTGGGAGCTTGCTTTTCAAGGGTTGAAAGCAGTACAGGCAAAACACCTAACTCTAGCGACTCTTGCATAGCAACAACAAATCGCTGATGGCTGTGAAGCGGGTCGAAATCGGCAAACTCTCCGAGTGCTTTTCGAATGTCGCCCAAGGCTTTTAGAATAGCGGGCGCTAACCGTTCGCAGGCAGCGGTTGGCAGCATGCTTTGCTTTTCTTTTACAAAAAGCGGGTCGCCCAAGATATCCCGGAATCGGCGCATAGCATGGCTAACGGCAGAGGGCGTAATGTGCAGCACCTCGGCTACGCGTGTCATGTTTCGATGCTGCCAAAGCGCTTCAAAAACCTTAAGCAGGTTTAGATCTAACTTCTCAAATTGTCTGCTTTCCAGCATCGCCACAACCATGAATAATATTCACACCATTTAAGGATTATATTTCATTTCATTCACTAAGCAACTTTCTCTAGTATGGAATTAACGAAGAGAATTGCACGCCCTCGACACCACACCATAAATATTGCCTTGCGGTGCTCAATGGCGTAATACGAAGCACAAATACTCGATATTTAACGATTACAAACTAAACGAACCGTAAAAAGGTGCCCTATGGATTTTTCACATAACGACAAAACCAAAGCCTTATTAGAAAAGCTCGACAACTTTATTGCCGAGCATATAGCGCCAATCGAAAATGAAGTTTATGACTTTCATCATAAAGAAAATAATCACGGCGACTGGAAAAACTGGAAGCTTCACCCTGGCACAGAAGCGCTTAAAGCCAAAGCGCGTGAAGCGGGCTTAGCAAATTTGTTTTTACCCGATGCTGAGCTAGGCAAGGGCCTAACCACACTAGAATATGCGCCAATGGCTGAGCGCATGGGTAAATACTTGTTTGCGCCTGAAATATTTAACTGTAATGCACCTGATACGGGCAACATGGAAGTGCTGTATCACTTTGGTAGCGAAGGTCAAAAAGAGAAGTGGCTTAAACCATTACTTGCCGGTGAAATACGTTCCGTATTTGGTATGACAGAACCTGATGTTGCATCGTCTGACGCTACCAATATGGCCGCAACTATCATTGAAGATGGTGACGACGTGGTCATTAACGGCAAGAAGTGGTGGTCGACAGGCTTAGGCCACCCTAACGCGGCATTCACGATATTCATGGGTTTATCGAACCCAGAGAATGACAAGCACAGCCGCCACAGTATGGTGATAGTGCCGCTGGACACACCAGGAATTACCATTAAGCGTATGCTAGATGCTTACGGTGATTATGATGCCCCATACGGCCATGGCGAAATGCACTTCGAAAATGTACGCGTTAGCAAAGACAACCTTATTATGGGGTTGGGCAAAGGGTTTGCGATAGCACAAGGTCGCTTAGGCCCTGGCCGCATTCACCACTGCATGCGCGCTATCGGTATGGCAGAAAAAGCATTAGAGCTGGCGCTTAAACGCGGTCACGAACGGGTTGCTTTTGGTAAGCCAATTATCCAATTAGGGGGCAACTTGGAACGCGTGGCCGACGCTCGCATGGCAATAGAACAAGCGCGTTTACTGACCCTTCACGCGGCATGGAAAATTGACAACTTAGGCGTTAAACACGCGATGACAGAGATCTCTGCCATTAAAGTGGTCGTGCCAAACATGCTACAAAACGTGGTAGATATGGCCCTACAAATTCACGGCGGCGCAGGTATGTGTAGCGACTTCCCGCTGGCACGTTTTGCCGCAGGCGCAAGAGCCCTTCGCTTAGCTGACGGCCCGGACGAAGTACACAAAGGCATGGTGTCTCGCCTAGAACTCAAAAAATACCAATAAAAAAATGCCGCTTCTTGTCACAAGAAGCGGCATTTAATTTTGTTTATAAACTAGCGAGCTAGCTTAGTAAGTATAGCGTGCCTGCACGTACCACATACCACCGTTGAAACCAAACGGGCTAGCTTCTGAGTAAAGCTGACCTAAGCTGCCTGCGCTTGGGTTTTCTTCTGGATATTCGTCGAACAGGTTGTTCACACCAATAACAAGATCTAGGTTTTCGCTGTACGAGTATTTGGCTTCTACGTCTATCAAGACAGCCGCATCAATACCGTTTACACCGTTGCCCGTGTCGTCCCAACCACCGTAGTAGTTAGCGCGAACTAAAGTGCGAAGTGCACCTTGCGTGTGTGTCCATGAAATATTACCGCGAAGGTTTGGCAGTAAATCTTCAATAGCAGCAACACGGCCTGCACCAATTGGGTTAAGTGTACCTACATCGTCCACTTCGGTTTCGTTGTAGTTAGCCGCTAGCGTAATACGTGAATTACCTTCCCATAAATCGAAGCTGTAGTTACCTACAATGTCGATACCGCGAGTAGTGGTATCGAAGCTGTTCGAGAAGAAGCGGAACTGCGACAAGTCGTCTAAACCGATAAAGTCTGAACGATTGATAATACCCGATGCATCAAGCTCGGTAAGCGCTTCTGACACCGTTGCGTAGTTAGTACCGCCACCAGCGAAGTTAAGCGCGTCTAGGAAGTTTACGTTAGCACCAAGTGCCACGCGATTTTCCATTTCAATGTTGTAGAAGTCGATAGTCCAGCTCATATCTGCGATATCAATTGACGCACCAAATGAGAAGTTAACCGCCTCTTCAGGGCCTAAGTCTGGACGACCGTTACCTTGGCTTTCGATGAAGTCAGCTGCTAGCTGCCCTGCTGCCGACGACAGTGGCAATGTACCTTGGTCAATCAGTACACCATTCACGTTTTGCGTGGTAACGTTAGTGATACTTGCCTGACCCGCCGTTGGCGCGTGGAAGCCCGTTGAGTATGCACCGCGTAAACGGAAGTCGTCAGTTACGTGGAAAATACCCGCAATTTTAAAGTCGGTTGTATCACCAAACTCGCTAAAATCTTCACGACGCACAGCCGCTTGTAGCGTTAGTTGCTCAGTTACATCAGCTTCTAAATCGATATAGACCGCTGTACTGTCTTGCGAAGCACTGGTATCGCGAGGGAAACCCCCAAAACCGTTAGAGCTTGATGAGAAGCCTTGGCTTGCTAGTGGACCTAGCGCATAAGATGCTTCATCACCCGCAAATAAATCGAACTCTTCTTTGCGGTATTCAGCACCGAATGCCACGTTTAGATCAGACGCTAAGCCTACATCTACACCGTACACGAAGTTTAGGTTAACAAGTGTTTCGGTTTGCTCTTGGCCACCAGGGACAAAATCACGAGGGGTTGCTGGGCCCAAAGACGCGTTAATGGTGTTTTTAATGAAGAAATCAGTACGGTTTGAACCACGCTGTGCACTGAAGTCATAACCTAAGCCGTTACCAACTTCTAAATCGCCGCGTACACCTACCGTAAATGCCATGTCTTCATTGTCGCCACCGAAGCGCGGCACGAAGCCTGTTGGAATAGTTTCTATGAATGAGAAACAGTTGTCATCAGCTTGAACCTGAGCAAGGAAAGATGGGTCAGGGAATACATTGCCTTGGCCACCAATTGGAATACCGTCGATACAGCTTCCACCTACACCTACGCCGTCTAGATCACCAACAAGCACTGAGTGAACGCCGTTTGGATCTTCTAAGCCCGTTAGCGGGTCAACCAACGGACCGGCGTATACGCCACCACGCTGACTACCTTCAGTTACAGGGTTACGATAGAAGAAACCGCCGGTTACGGTGCGTTTGCCGTAGTTACCAAACAAGTAAAGCTCTGCTTTATCGTTTAGCTCGTACGCAGAGTTGATGAACAGTTTGTAGTCGTCTTCAACATCTGGTTGGCCCCAATACTGCGGCACTTCATTGGTGTATGTGTTAATGGTAGAGAAATCTGACTGGCTTAGGTAGCCCGCATCAACCATACCCTGCACGTCGTTTCGTACTACCGAGCGTACGGTACCTTCAACGTCGCGAAGTTCACCGGTGATGTTTAAGAAGCCGTCTGCGCCAAGCGAGAAACCTGCGTTAGCAGAGATGGTGTAGTTATCGCCATCGCCTTCATAGGTAGAACCGTAGTTAGCGCGGAACTCAAAACCCTCGTCGTCATCGCGAAGCAAGAAGTTAAGCACACCGGCAATAGCGTCTGAACCGTACTGAGACGACGCACCGTCACGCAATACTTCTACCTGTTTAAGTGCAAGTGATGGAATTGCTGAAATATCAACACCCTGTGCACCATCAGAAATACCACCACCTAGGAAAGAGATGATTGAGCCACGGTGACGACGCTTGCCGTTTACCAAAACTAACACGTTATCTGGCGATAGGCCGCGCATGTTAGCCGGGCGTACAATAGTAGCCGCATCACTGATTGGCTGGGTGTTTACATCGAACGACGGTACGTTGGTACGTAACATGTCTTGCACGTCGCTTGACGAGTTCTGGCGGAACTCTTCACCAGTAATCACGTCTACCGGAACAGGTGAATCTGCCGCTGAGCGGTTGCTCATACGCGTACCGGTTACGATGATATTTTCAAAATCTTCTGCTTTTTCCTCTGCTTCCTGTGCTAGAGCAGGCGCTGACATTGCCGCAAAAAACGGTAATGAGCTGGCGATTATGGCCGAGGTTATTCGATTAAGTTTTTTTCCACTAGGGAAGTTACCTTGATCCAATGTGTTTCTCCTTCAAGACTTGTAGTTTCTAAGTTTTTAAATGTTTTTATTATTGGCGTGGGTAACACTTACCAGCAGTTGTTAAAAAAATGTATGGCAACCAAACTAATAAGCATTACTAAATTAGAATAGAATAGCTTAAAAATAAACATCAGTGAGATAAATATCACTCATTAAGCAATATTTATATTAGCCTTTAGGATAAAGGCGTTTATGAAGGGTTGGATGTGATGGGCATAGCGCCACACAAACGGGTGTGTAGCGCCCATAAAGCATTAATTAATGATTTGTAAGGTTCTCAAAGACCACGTTGCCATTCACCACCGTCATTACCACGTTAGCGTTTAAAATCTCGCTGGGTTCTGCGGTCATAAAGTTAGTGTCGAAAACGGAAAAGTCGGCGTATTTACCTACTTCGATAGAGCCTGCGTCCTCTTCTTGAAACGATGCGTAGGCAGGCCAAAGGGTAAACATGCGAAGCGCGTCTTCCCGAGATAGCGATAGCTCTGGGTGCCAACCTTTGTCTTGCGTACCGTCTAACCTGCTGCGGGTAATGGCAGCGTAAAATTCAATGCGCGGGTCGCCCACCTCAACAGGCGCATCCGAACCACCCACTATTACCACGCCTTTGTCCTCCAGCGATTTCCACGGGTAGGCGTACGCTAAACGGCTATATCCCAACCGGCTTGGCGCAAAGTTCAAATCGCCAATGGCATGACTAGGCTGCATCGATGCCACAATGTCCATTTTTGCAAGTCGGTCTTGCTGTTCTGGCGGAATAATTTGCGCATGCTCTAAACGCCAGCGTAAATCTTCAGTTTTCCACTTGGCTTTTGGCAGGGCATTCCAGGCCTCTTCGTACCAATTAAGCGTGGCATACAAGGCGCGATCGCCAATAACGTGGGTCATTACCTGAAACCCTTGTGTTAGTGCCTGCTCTAGCACCGGCATAAGCTCGGCCTTCGTGGTACGGTTCATAAATCCGCTGTGATCGGCATCGCTATAGGGCGCTAAAAGTGCAGCGCCACGTGAACCCAGTGTGCCGTCGATGAACACTTTTATCCCATTTAAGTAAAACAACCCGTCGGCCAAGGTTTCTTTACCGTTTTCAAATAGGTTATTGGCTTCGCTTATGGGAATAGCAATATAAACCCGATGCAGCATCTGGTTATTGTTCGCTAAGCTTTTCAGCTGCTGTACCTCTCGCCACTTCATACCCGCGTCGTGAGTAGCGGTCCACCCTTGCGACACATTCACTTGCATGCCGCGCGTTAAATTGTCTTTAATGTATTGGTCTGACTCTGGCGGTAATATATCTCGAAAAAAATCCATTGCTGTGGCAAGCACATATCCGGTGGGCGTGCCGTCGTCATTGCGTTCAAACTTGCCGCCCTCAGGGTCGGGCGTATCCTTGGTAATACCAGCAAGCGCCAAAGCTTTTGAGTTAACCACCGCTGACACGCCATCAGCGCGGGGCATGAACAAAGGCTTGTTTGGGGTAAAAGGGTCGAGGTCGGCAGCCGTTAAAAAACGCTGTTCATCTTGCCACTCTCGCTCTATCCAGCCTCGGCCTAATACCCATTCGCCTTCTGGCACGGTGTCAGCAAACGCCTTTATTTCTGCCACTGTGGCCTTTAACGTAGAAATGCCGAACAAACTCAACGTACGCGTACGCTTACCTATGCCTTCTAGATGCTGATGGCTGTCGGTAAAGCCTGGAAACAGCGTGCTGCCTTTTAAATCGATATGCTTGGCTGCACCGCATTGCCATGGTGCCGCGTCTTCTTTGGTGCCTACAAACGCGACACGCCCGTTTTTAACCGCAATAACGTCTGCCTGCCAATTTTTATCGTCTGCGGTATAAATAACGCCGTTATGAAATACCACATCAGAATTAATGCAGGGTTCAGAAGCTTGCGCCAAGCAAAAGTGAGATACACAAGCTGAGGTGGCAATTAAGCCTTTAAATAATGCGCGTGATAGCGCGGTTGAAAACATCATGTTCACCTACGTTATTATTCTTTGCTTTCTTCAGTAGAAAAAAGCTAAATGCGGCCAGTTAAGTGAACCTGTGATTGCTAAACACATGTCATTTAAAGTCCATTTTTGGGGTATCAAAACACTAGGGTCTGTTGATCTTTGCTGTACATATTTCACTCAGCAGTACATGGGTAGCCACATCATTGAAAATGCCAGTGATACCATGCTGGCATAATTCCTTGCTAATTTTTCATACCTCGTTGATATTG
>Ga0181595_10000029_pt1 | contig 134664 bp, 93 predicted proteins | sample 041ome_7_FD_145604 | JGI IMG/M metagenome (GOLD analysis project Ga0181595, IMG submission 145604) | Coastal salt marsh microbial communities from the Groves Creek Marsh, Skidaway Island, Georgia - 041401AS metaG (spades assembly) | ecosystem: Environmental > Aquatic > Marine > Intertidal zone... | reverse complement strand
ACGCCGCGTTCACGCCGCGTCGCACTCTGGCGCGGCCGACGACGGCACGGCGATGACGTGGCCGCGTATCTATGAGCGGGGTACACACAATGTGTATGGGGTACACACAATGGGTATGGGTGTGTGTGTACCCTGTATACATCGAGTCGCAAACTCACGCGATCGATATTCCGTATCGATCGATAGACATTGCATCGATCGCGACATCGATCGATCGATCGATCGTCATCGATCGCGCGGTGGTGCGTGCGGCATCACGGTGCCCGCGCGGTGCCGAGTGCGTGCGCGAGTCCTCGACGCGCCGACGCCGACGACGTACGACGTACGACGACGCGAACGGCGACGCGAACGCACGACGCGTTTTCTCACGCATATTTCCACGCGCGCTAGAGCCCGACGCGACGCTCGCGCGCGCGATACAGACGCACGTGACTGTCGAATTCTTGCGCCGCATTTGAATCGCATTCGCGCGGTCGACGCGCGCGCGTCTCTGTTGACGACGACGACGACGACGCACGCGCGCGCGCGCGTAAACGCACGAGGAGTCGAATTGAGTGATTTCACGACGGATTCACGCGGCATGGCGAACGCGAGGTGCGTATGCGCGCGATGAGAGACGCGAATGCGACGAGATGCGCTGGCGGCGTAACGGACACTGGTGCACTTTTGTGCTGCGCGCGGACTGACGGTCTTTTGCGTTTCTTTCGCGCGCGAACGACTAGGATGACGCGCGATGACGCGAATCATCGAAGCGAGATGTTTGCGACGATTAAGCCGTATGCGTTCGCGACAAAGGTAGGCGTGTGCGCGTGTTTCGTTTGGGGACGTCGAGCGCGGGCGTCGCGAGCGCTGACTCGCCGGCGGGACGTTTCGTCGCGTTTCGTCGATGACTGACGGGTGTCGTGCGTGCGTATTTGTAGATGTTTACCCCGGGTGCGATGACGCCGTCGAATGCGTTGACGACGAACGGGGGGGAGTACGACCCGATGGGGTTTTTGAATGGCGTATACGCCTCCGCCGCGCGTCGACGCGACAGGTCATCCGTGGAGTCGGATGACACCACCGACGCGGGACGACGACGCTCGGCGACGTTCTCGTCGCTCGCGGCGAAACCCGATGCGGAGCGCGAGAGCGATGCGTTGCCCGAAGCAGGCGTCACGTGTGCGTGTTGTCGCACGCAAAAAACGCCGTTATGGAGAAACGGTCCGACGGGCGCCAAGACGTTGTGCAACGCGTGCGGCGTGCGCTTTAAAAACGGGCGCATCGTCGTCGACGGCGCGTCTGGTGATGTCATCGCCGTGCCCGCGCCCGGTCGTAAACGACCGGCGCCGACAGGGATTAGTGACGCGGCGCAGCACGTGAAGAAACATGCCGGGCACAACGCGCAAAAGTCTGCGGCGGCGGCGTTTCGCGGGTCGGCGTTTGGGTACAACCGCGTGCACGACGGGCGGTTGATTGAGCTCGAACGCGTGGGCGCGCGCCACGCGTTTCCTCGCGTGCACAGCGCCACGATTCTCACGGATTACGATGGTGCGGTATTGCTCATGTTGTTGCACGATGGTGACGATCAGAGCGACGATGAAGACACGGTCGATTAAAACCATCGCGTGTCTCAACAATTGTATTCGCGTCTTGTACAACGTTCTCGTTTTGTTTTTCTCGCCGCGGGATGGACGTCCGTCCCGATGGTTTCCTATATAAAATAAACGCGCCTCAGCGCGTGTACTCTATACTTCAATTCTTTCACGATTTTGTACGAGTTCAAGCTCGCGCGGATCGCGTGCATGGCTATCAAATGTCTGTTGTAATTAAAAGAAATTTTCATTGTCCGTCGCGTCGGTCGCGCTCCACTCACGTTTAATGGTCCATAAACTTATCCATCGCCACCGAAAGCGCCGCCATGGTGCCGCACCCAATAGCCATACCACTCGGTCCACCCGCGCGCGCCATGACACCACCCGTAAAGCACCCAGCATAGGCGCTATTCGCTATATCGTGCTTCGCCCGCACCTTTTCCACGACGCATTCGCTCCCGGCGTACAACGCCCCGAACGCCGCGAATCCTTTCGCATAACTCCACGACCGCGCCCCCGCAGCTCGCGCACCAGCCTTGACCTGATCCATAATTTTCACCTTTGGTGCATCCGGAGCCGCGATTTCCATCGGCTCGAACGCGCCGAACACGATACCCATCGCCGCCCCGAGCGCGCCCCCGAGCACCGTGCTCATCACCGTCTTCAGCGCGCAGTTATCCATGGCGTCTGCGGCGTAAATATCCTCAGGCGTGGGCATCTTCACGCGCTCGTAGGTTTTACGCTTTGGTTTCTTCGATGCCGCGCGCGCGGCGCCCTCTTCCGTGCGTTGCGTCGTCGATGGCGACGCTGAATCATCGGTCGACACTGGGAGCGATGTCGTGGCATCGTTAGCGCGGGACCCGGCGCCGTGGCCGACGTCGTTCGCGAGCGTCGTCGTCAGCGACGCTTGGGCGTCATCAAAGGCGGTGGAGGCGTCGTTCGAGGCGCTCGCGCGGTCGACGGACATGGCGAGGCGTGCGGGCGCGCGCGCGCGAGTGAGGGAGCCGCCACAAACCTGCGCGCGCGACATGGCGCTCGACGGCGATGCGTTCGTCGCGAGCGAGGATGACATGCGCGCCGAACGCGCGGCGTTCTTAAAGATTGTTCGCGCGGTCTACGCCTACCCCGACGACGTGGCGCGCGACGTGGCGCGCTGGCGCGCGTCGTTGGACAGCGCGCACATTCCAGCGCACCATCGGCCGCTGCTCGCGAACGCCGTGCGTGAGCTAGACCGCGCGGAGGCGTGCGCTGAGGCGAATACGGCGTTTACGCGCGCAGCGATTGATAATTTCGTGCACAATCCGTACGCGCCCGAGCATTTGCGCGTGCCGGAAGAGGAGGTGGAGCGTTGGGCGCGAGAGGCGGAGACGTTTCGCGCGGCAAAGGATGACGTTGATAAAGTGCGCTACGTGTTGAAGAATGCCTATCGCGATTGGTCGAGTGATGGCGCGGTTGAGCGTGATGAGGTGTATAGATTGATTTTTGACGCGCTGAGGGCAAAGTTTAATGTAAATGTGGATGTGGGGAGTCCGGATGGCGAGGCGCCGCGCGTGTTGGCGCCCGGTTGCGGATTAGGACGGTTAGTATTCGAGCTCGCGCGTCAAGGTTACGACGTGCAGGGAAATGAGTTTAGTTATTTTATGTTGTTCTTTTCGTCGTTTATGTTGAATGCGACGCGAGATGTTGGGGAGTTTGGAATTCATCCGTTTATGCACGCGAGAAGCAACCATCGACGGATGGAGGACGCGTGGCGAGAGACGCGCGTGCCAGATGTCGTCCCAGGCGACGTCACGTTCCCTCCCGGGGCGAGTATGAGCATGGCCGCTGGGGATTTCACCGCTGTGTACGGCACGACGGCCGAACGCGGGCAATGGGATGCGGTGGTGACGGCGTATTTCATCGACACGGCGCACAACGTATGCGAGTACTTGGAATGCGTCGCCAATTGTCTGCGCACAGGCGGCGTGTGGGTGAACTTTGGACCACTTTTATATCACTGGGAAGAATATCACGACGAGTTGAGCGTAGAGTTGAGCTTGGATGACGTCATTGCCGCGGCTGAGAGTTTCGGCTTGCGCGTAGAAAAGTGCGAATTCCACGACGCCATGTACACGAGCGACGAGCGCTCGTTTCACAAAACCACGTACACGTGTGCGTTCATCGTCGCCGTCAAAGAATGAACGCACGCCATAGATTTTAGCGCACGTATAATTTAGTGCATTCATATAAAGATGTAGTCGAGATAGCAGATTGTCTGTTGAGTCGCCATCCCAACGTCGGTCGTCACGCGCGTCAAATTTTTCTCGCGCGTCAACAACAACTTCACACACGAGCGCGCGACCGGGGCTTCGGCACGCCCGCGGCGGTGACGCACGATGCCCAATCGCTCGGGCTCGAGGTCGCCGCGGTCGCCGCGCGGCGCGAACGGCCCAAAGTCGCCGCCCGGCGCCACTGCGCCCGCGAGCGATGATGGTGTTCAACGTTCTTTGAAGATTAACGTGCCTTCAAAGACGCCTACAGACCTCGCGAGCGCGCTGCGCGAACTCGAACGCGTGCGAGCGGCGCAGGAGAAGTCGGCGTCAGCGGCGATGGCGGCGACGCGTCGAGCGTTCGATGAGCAAACGGCGCTTGAAAAGAAACTTGAACGCGCGGAGGGCGAGCTCGCAAAGGCGCGCGCCGACGTTGAAGAAGCGAAAGTTCTCGCCGAGCGCGAGTCGCAAGACGCTAAAAAGAACGTTAAGGCTGCGAAAAAGAAAGTTTCAAAGTTAGAGGCTAAGCTGGAGGAGCAGATGGCGATTAATTCGCGATGGGAAGAACGCGCGAGTCAGCAGAGCGGTAACTTGCGCGGCGAGTTGACGCAAAGCGCAGAGGCACTTGAGCGCGCGAGTAAACGCGAAATAGAATTAGAAGACAAATGTGCGCGACAGGAAAGCGCTCTGGTTGCGGCGAGAGGACAGGCTGAGGAACTGCGCACAACGCTAGAGAGTGAGCGCGAGAAAAGTGCGGCCAAGTTGAGCGAGAGCGAGAGCGAAGCGAACCGCCTACGACAAGAGTTAGAAGAAGCGCTAGAGATGGCATCAACGGCCAAAGAGGAAGCCGATATGACAGTAGAGTCAATGCGAGCGGCGCTCGAGGCGCAAGCTGAAGGTGGACATGACTCAAGCGCCGTGGAAGAGATTCGCATTCTTCGCGAACGCATCGAAGAGTTGAGTAAACCGCAAGCGGCGTCAACCAGCTCTGAGGATGCGGCCAAAATTAGTCGGCTCGAAGAAAGAATCGTAGCTCTGGAACGCATTTTAGATGGTGAACGTAAGGCCAAAGCAACGGCCACGGCTAACGTCAACGCACTGACCGATGAAACTAAAAAACTGCAAGCGGCGTTAGACGCCGAGCGCGCGGCGCACAATCAAATGAGTTCATCCTTCGCTTCAGAGCGTTCTGAGCACCAAAAAGCGAAAGACGCGCAGTTAGCCAAGTTAGAAACGGATCTGAGCGAAGCTACAACGAAGCTGACTGAACTTCAAAAAGCACTTGATGCTGAGCGAAAAGCAAACGCAACTACGAAAGCTAAGGCGGCAAACGAAATTCAAGCAATTCGTAACACCTCAAAGACGGCTGAGAAGGCCATCGCAACGGCTACTTCGGCTATGGATGCAGCTGAAAGTCGCGCATCTCAAGCAGAGAAAAGTGTGAGCGATTGTCAGGTGACAATCAAGGCGCTTCGAGAAGAAATCCAAACGCTTCAGGCGCGCGAAAGGGAGCTGAATGAACAGCTCCGCTCTGCGTCAGCGAACGATTCGGACCAGCTCAACGCAAAGCAAGCCATCATCGACGAGCTCAAAATTAAGTTGAAGGCGTTAGAAACGGCAGCAGAGCAAGCTTCAGAGCTTAAAAGTGCGCTCGTTGCTGCTACAGATGCCGCAACGACCGCCGCGCAGTCCATCGAGGAAAGTGAAGCTGAGTTGAGCGACAGTCGTCAGAAAATTGCATCCATTGAGAAAGAGCTATCAGAGGCTCGCGAACAGAGTTCGAGTTTAGCGAAGGAAGCCGAGTCACGCGAAGCACAGATGCGCGACCTAACGCGTGATTTGCAGTCGATGAAGAAGCGAATGAAGGATGCGGAAAACAAGTTCAATGAGATGCGATCAAGTGTGACGTCAACGAGCGCCGCGGATGAAGAAGAGCGCAAACAACGCGAGTTAGAGCTGAAAACTGTGACTTCGTTGGCGGATGCGGCGGAATCCAGGGCGGCTGGTCTCGAATTACAGTTGAAAATAGCTGACGATGCTCGAAATGAAGCCGTGGCGAATGAACGTCGTTTGACGCAGGAGCTTGAGAAAGCTCACCAAGCCATAGCCGACGCTGAAGCGCTCAAGCTGCTCAGCGACAAAGCACACGCGGAGAATGCACGTCTCAGCCAAGAGCTCGGCCAAACGCGTGAAGCTTCGGAAGAATTGAAAGTCGCGCATGAAGATATCCAGCGTCTCACAAAAGAACTCACTACGGCACAAAATTCGCTCAAGGCAAGCAAGGCTGCGGCTTCTCGCGCCGTTCAGGAAGCCGTTAGCGCCAGTAGTAAGCGCTCTCAGGACTTGACTAAAGAACTCGAGCACGTGAAAAAGCAGCTCGCCGAAGGAAAGGCACATGTTGAGAGCCTCGAGGACGAGACAAAGCATGCAAAAATGCGTGCCGCTGAGCTAGAGATGTTAGTCGATCAACTACGAGATAGTCTTAAAACGGCTGAGCTTGACGCAACCACAAGGACAAACGACAAGCTCGACATGGAGTACATGCGTCGTGAAGAGGATTTACGAGCTGAAATAAGTGACCTAGTGTTAGAACTTCAAGACGTGAAGGACGATGCGCTCGAAAAAGTTGAAGCGGCAGAACGCCGTGTTGCTAAGCTTGAATCGCAACTCGAGGAGCTTGAGGTGGCACTAAGTCAAAGTAGAGAAACTGTCCGGACACTATCTGCGGAGACGTCTGCCAAGGAATCAGGTTCTGCACAAGAAGTGAGCGAGTTGCGACGAAAGTTGGTCGAAGCGCAAGAAATCGCCGCGACGGCGTCTGGTAATACAGAAGCCGTCAAGCGCCGCTACGAAGCTCGATTACGCGACGCGAGTGAACTTGCGGAGAAACAAATAATCTCACTTTCGAAAGATCTTGAAAGCGCCAAAAGAACAATTGATTTGGCTGAGAAAGCAAAGGAACAGGCAAAGGCAGACATCAAGCGCGCCGAAGACGTCTTCGCGCTCAAGGCGAAGGCGTACGAGGAGCAGATTGAAACTGTTCACAAAGAAGTTGACGCTGTCAACGAAGAAAAGGTCGCGCTCCTTGACAAGATTGATGAAGCACATGCGATGCATGAAGAGCTCAGAAAACAACACGATACCATGGAAGCTGATCTCGTGGAGACGTGCTCCATTCTCGAGAAGGTTTCAGAAAAGGCGAGTACGTCAGCAGATGAGTACAAGAAAGCCATGGCGCAAGTCAACGCAGGGACGGCTGCGTTGAAAGAAACGCTCGAGGCTGAAATCCTCCTCACCATGGAACGCGTTGAAGAGAAGGAACTCATCATCAAGGAAATGGAGACGCGTGAAGCCGAACGTGAGGCTCAACTTGAACTTCTTCAAGAAAAGCTGTCAACCAACGCCGCTGAGCTCAAGGCTTACGAAATCAAATTGAAAGATGCGACGGCAGGGGAGCGCGAACGATTGGTCGTACTACAGAAAGAGAACTCGCGGTTGGAAAAGCGTTTGACAGACACATGGGCCGCACTTCAAGGCGCGCATGCGGTGGCTGAGCAAACCAAGTTGGCAGCGAAAAAGGCGGTTGGCGCCGCGAACCATGCTGCTGCCAGGGCAGAAAAGGTTGCACTCCAGGCCAAACAAGAACTTCAAGACATCAAAATCACTCATAGTCGCGACGCAGAAAACGCCGCGCGTCTACAAGCGCAAGTGCACGATCTCAAGGGACGCGACAACGCGACACGCGCCGAACTTGAGCGCATCAAGGCTGAGAAAGACGCTGAAATCTCTCGTCTCAAACGAACCCCCGCGCCGTCAGCGCCGCAACGACATCGAATTAGTGGTGCTCTTGACGATGAAATGATGCGCGCGAGTGATCTTCTCGAAAGGTTGGGCCGTAGTCGAGAGTCATCGATGAGAGATGAGACTGAATCTCAAGACCGTATTTCCAATTCTGACGTCGCCTCGTTCCGCTCATTTGGCTATGGTGGGGCGTCGGCACTCGATTAGACTATTCATTTAGCTAGAATTTGTATTTAGAACTAGACGCTAACGAGCTATAATCACCTACGCGGCAAATCTGCTAACATCGCTCAACCTTTCGAAACCTCCGAGTCGCCAAAACATCGAAAGCACGACGACAAAGAGAATACTTGCCAATCCTTGCACGGCTAAATTTTCAACCATACCCGTGAGCATGTTTTGGATTCGAAACCACGTCGACGGCGTGCGCAAATTCGCTGCAGCGACGGTCTTGATGTCATCGCCTGTCATGAACAACTTCAACGCTACGAGTGCATCGTCCCACACGATGCCCGCCGCGGCTTTGAGCTCGGCAACGCGTTCCCGACGTCTCTGCGCTTCCTTTTCACTTCCTACGAGAATGTCATCAAACGTAATCTTCTCTCCACGGTCCTTACAGAAGCGCTGGACGTGACGAAATTTGTTCAACACGCGCATGACTCGCGCATTTGCGTTATACTTCATTACGTTATGGAAATCAGCAACGACTTCGTCCACGGCTTGACGAACGTCTGGCTCAGCCATGTCCTCTTGAAACACTTCGTCTTCAATCATACCCAGGAGAAAGTCCCGCAGTTCTGCTTCTTTCGTGAGCTGTCGATACGAATCAAGCATATCACGAACGTTTTTTGGCACACCCTCAAATTTGTCCACGCCAGCATCGAGCCATGAACGCATGCGTATTTCCAAAGGATCGAGCGCGATTTTACCGCTCTCGCCGCTTGAAATCCAACTTTTTGGCAATTCACTCTTCGGTGTGAGCACCACGCTCCGAGGATTTCCCTTTGCCGCCGCCTTAGCCGCGGCATCAGCCAACTTGCGTTTGACATCATGTCGTGCGTGTGTTGCAGGAAACATATCCGCCGCTGTTTTACCGTCATCGCTCGTCAAATGCGCCGTCGCCGCGCCACCGCTGAGTAGCAAATACTCGATTACTTTCACGTGCGACATGAGCGCTGCCGTCATGAGAGGCGTCATGTAGTCCATTTCACCGCAATCCGCTCCACACGCGTGGAAACCACATTCATCGACGAGGAATCGCACGGCGTCTACGACGCCGAAACCACACGCAACGGTTAACGCCGACCGCGTTGCATTTCCCTCCTTTGATCCACACCGCGCACGACTGCGCTTGGGATTCACTCCAGCCGCAACCAACGCTCGCGCTATATCTAAATCCCCTCGCACGCACAAGGCTTCGATGAACGCGTCATTGCCATCGATATTTCTCACGGTCGCGTCGGCGCCTCGGGACAGTAAAATCTTTACCGTAGATGCCTCCCCTTGCCTACACGCCATCAACAGCGGCGTCTCGTCTCGTCCATCGCTCGCATCAACCCAAGCTTCACATGTCGTAATTAACCGCTCCACGCATGCATCGCGCGCGTTTGCCGCGGCATGGTGCAACGCCGTTCGCCCGCTCGAGTCCTCCGCGTCGACGTCGCACCCGCGTCGGCGCACCAGCACCTCCACCACGTCCGCGTGACCCGCCGCAGCCGCGTGATGCAACGCACAAAACCCATTAACGTCTCGCACGTCCGCGGCGATGCCGTACGCGAGCGCGTCGTCGATGCCCGTGAGCGAGCCAGATCGCGCAGAGTCAAACAACTGGTCCAGCGCGCGCTTCGTCGCCTTTGGATCAGGCGCCGCGCCCGTGGACGATGGCGCGACGCTCGCGAGCATAACCGTCGCACGCCACTCGCGTTCTGTGCGGACGACGCGTGGTGACGATCGATCGGGCGATGCGAAACCGCGCGGTTCGAAATAAGGACTGACCTGGTTGTTACAAATGTTTTCTACGCGCGCGACTATTGAATCTTAATGAGCTCAATGTCGAACAGCAGCGTCTTATCAATCATCCCTTGATTCTCCAACACGAATCCAAGCGCGCGATCGCCCGAAAAGTTCGCCGGCTGGGGCTTTTTCGTGCGCCATTTCTTCCCATCCGGGTACCCGAGCGCGTTGTTTGGCGGCACGATGATGCGACGAATCGATCCCACCTTCATCCCCACGATGGCTTCGCGAAACGCCCCGATGACGTTTTCATCGTTTGGCGTAAACCGAAAAAAATCCTTATCATCCCCAGTAAACGCACCACCCTTACTCTTATTACGAGCTTCAAACTGTGTATAAAACGAGACATTACAAACAACGCGGCGTTCGGTTAGTCGCTCGCGTCCTCGTCAAAGCTTCGAACGCGACTTTACATCACGATTACGATTCACACACACGCACCGGTCGACCGTAATACCCAATCGTGTACCCATCCCAATCAATCACAGCCGTGCCACTCGATGCCCCATCGTACGTCGCCGCGCCCGCCGGCGCTTCCACCACATCCTTGTACTGCAACCCGCTCGCCGTCTGCGTAAAGTCTGGGTAGATGATCGTACTTTTGCCGTAATCCTTCCCTTGTCCTTGCAACCCTTGCATGTAGAGCGTATCGCCGTACTCCGCGCGCGCGTCCGGTGCGCGCAGCGCCGCCCACGCGGTGACCGCGCCCGTCATCGCCGCGCGCCGCGACACGACAGACGTCGCATCGGCCACATCACCAGCCGCGCATCGAATGCGATGGTGTTTCGTCGCGCGCGCGACGGTGTGCGACGTCGTTCGCCGCGTCGCACGCATCGCACGCATCGCACGCATCGTCGTCGTCGTCTTCACCGTCACCGCACCGACGCCGCACATCGTCGTCGTCGTCGTCGTCGTCGTCGTCGTGAAGACCACGGCGTCGAGGAGTGGCAACTGTCGATCGAACCCTCACTCGTCTGCGCTCTCGCCGCCGCCCCTCGCGCGCGCGATTGATCGAACGCGCGAGCGGACGAGCATGGCGTCCACGTCCGCGGCGATGCCGGACGACCACATGGGCGACGTCGCCACGGGTCTGCCGCCCGGCGCCACGTCGCGCGTGCTGCGCGCGCCGATCGCATTGGAAAGCGGCGACGACATGACGGACGTCACCGTGGCGTACACGATGTACGGCGAGATGAACGCGGAGAAGACGAACATCGTGCTCGTTGGACACTCGTTGACGTCGAATTCGAACGTGCGCGAGTGGTGGGGGGAGGTTGTAGGCGACGGCGAGGCGTTTGCGTTGGATTTGGAGCGCGATTGCGTGGTGTGCGTGAATTATTTAGGAAGTCCGTACGGCACGGCATCGCCCGTGAGCGTGGATCCGCGCAAGAGCGATGGTGGTCAGTATGGTGTGGATTTTCCAACGCCGGTGACGATCAGGGATAACGCGGTGATGTGTAAGATGTTGCTCGAGGAGCTCGGCGCGCGCGGGGTGAAGTGCGCCATCGGCGGGTCGATGGGGAGCATGTTGGCGCTTGAATTCGCGGTGACGTATCCGGATTTCGTAGAGGAGTTGGTGATTATCGCGGGATGTGGACGACACACGGATTGGGCGATTGGTATCGGCGAGGCGCAGCGGTATGCGATCATGAGCGATAGCAAGTACAACGGCGGGGCGTACGCGAGCGGCGACGGCCCAAACGCGGGGTTGGCGACGTCGCGGATGATGGCGATGCTATCTTATCGCGCACCCGCAAGCGTGGATGGAAGATTCTCGAGATCGGACATGGGGGATGTCGTGCGTCCCGCGGAAGAGCCCGAGCTCGGGGTGCGCGCGCATTCGGGGCAAACCAAGTTGCCGTATTTCGCGGTGGAGTCGTATTTGCAGTATCAGGGGAAAAAGTTTATACGCCGGTTTGATGCGAATTGTTACATTCAATTGACGTATAGCTTGGATTCTCACGACGTATCGCGCGGCAGAGGAGATTACTTTGATGTTTTGGCGTCGATTAAACAAAAGACGCTCGTAGTGGGGATATTGTCTGACGTGTTGTATCCGTACGCGCTTCAACGGGAGCTCGCCGACGCGGTGCCAAATGCGCAGCTGTACACCATCGATTCTCCACACGGGCACGACTCTTTTTTGATTGAAATCGCACAGTTGAATGACGTCATCGCGAGGTGGCGACGCGGTGAAAACGTGGACACGCGGAAGACGACGTTGCATTTTACCGATTTGGAGACGAGCGACGACGTCGAGGCGTTGCGCGAAGGAATCAAAAGACTTCGAGAAGATCTCACGGTGGCTGAGAGCAAATGCGAGCGCGCAGAAGCCGCGCTCGCGGCGGCGCTGAACCCGTCAAATACCATCGCTCCGGGTGTGAGGCGATCTGCGAGCTCTACTGGAAGCTTGCACGGGCTCGTCATGCCCATGAATCCGGGTTTCAACTTTAAGCGTCTCACGCCCGTCTTCGGTAAGCTCTCCGTGGATGACGCGCGAGAGTCCCCCGGCGTCGGTATCGGTGGTTTCTAAACCATTAGCACATTACAGACATTGTAACAGAAATTAGCGACGTATGTACACACCATCGCGCCGTAAATGTTATCCCGCTTACGTGCCACTGCAAATCGAGCTGTCGCAGGCCTATTCAAACGTTCAAACGTCATACGCGCGCGCGCGTTCCGCAATCGCGCGCCGCGAACGCGTCGCAATCGATGATACATTCGTCATCGACGCGTCAGAACACGCTCGACGCATTTCTGTCGCGTGGCACCGCGACAAAACCCGTTGGAGCACCGTCGCGCACGGGCGTTGAGAACATTCCCCCCGCGGTCATCGCCGGCGAGAACGCCCCCGAATGCATCGAGGATGACATCGAAGATGATGACGAAGCGATCATTCTCGCCCGCTGGCGCCGCGTGTACGACGGTGTGACCGCATCGTCGAGTACGGCTGTGAACGACGACACGGCTTCGCGACGGTCGCGCGCCGTCGCCAGAGCCGCGTACGCGTACGCCGTCGCCAGAGCTAACGCGCGGCGACGCGCGAGAAACAGTCGCAACGCGTCGCATGATTCGAGTTTTATGGGTGATTTGCGACGCTCACAGTGCGTGGTTGGTCGAGGAGATGCGGCGAAACGTTTAAAACTTGCAGCGTCGGGCGTCGCCTCGCGGTCGTTGGGCGAATACGGCGAGTGCGCGTTACCGCATGCGTCACTCGCGCGATTATCTGCGCGAAATAACGCCGTGAATGCGATTGAATTTGATTCATGTGGGGCGTACGTGACGTCGGGTACGAATGGTGGGGCGATTGACGTGCTGGAGGTTGGATCGTTGCGCGAGACGCGTGGGGAGCTGTATTGTCCAAAGGTGAAACTATCGACGGAGCGGTACATCGAAGCTTTGAAGTGGAACCCCGCGCGCAATGCTATCATGACCGTGAGTGATTCTTCGAATGTTGTTATAGCGTATCGTGCGACGCCGCGTGCGCTCGGTCCTCGACGTGCGTCGACCGCGTCCGCCGCGGCGCAGTCGGATATTTTGCAAAACTACATCGCAAACGCGCACGGCCAAGCGAGTTCGGGTTTTGGGTTGCATGATTTGATTTGCGACCCGAATGATCCGCATGCGATCGTCGCATGTTCGAGTCATGGTCAGGCGTTCGTTTGGGACACGCGTGTTGCAGGGGGTAAACACCGCGGCGAGTTGAGTTCGCACTTGAAATCACCGTTGCAGTCGCTCGTCATGTCAGACGATGGTCACACCGTCATTGCGGGAGTTGGCGACAGGAGCGACTTGTTAATCTGGGATATGCGAAAGCAAAGCGCGAAGAGTGGGACATCATTCGGGATGCTCGGTGTGAAGACGGAACGCTACGACCTCATAGCGCACCTGAGTATTTCCAAGCTGCTTCAAAAATCGGCGCTCGGCGCGGAGATGATGATCCCAAAGACCGGCGTACATTGGATTGGGAATGATCCTGCAGATAGCAGGCGATTAGGGTTTCACCTGGCAAATGGTTGGAGCGGGGTTGTGGACCTGCTGAAGCCGTGCGTGACGCACGCGCATTGCCCACCCGCGCCTTGGCTCGAAGTGAATCGACAACACAACGCCGCAGTGAATGATGTCCAACCAGATGCGCTTTCAGTGCCGATACGCGATTTGCGTCGCCGGCGCGCGTGTTGGGTACCTGGAGTTGGCACTTTTGCCGTTGGTATGGGCGTGAAACCGGGCGTGCGAGTATTAGACTTTACGCCAACGACGAAATCTCGACATTGGGTGCATGGATTGACCATGGCTGACCTCGATAAGGAGCCTGAGATGCGTTACGCGACTGGGAACGAACCAGTGCTGATCGAAACGTCGACGAAGATTTTCACCGTCGCCGCGCATCCGCTACATCACGGTGAACTCATCGCGGGTGGCGAGAGCGCGTTGAGTCTCATCGGATACGTCGCCGAGCGCCCAGCGGAAGAAAATCCAGATGACGAGAGAGAGTCTCTGGACGCGACTCAAATTGAAAATATTGTAGCATTATAAAAGAAAAAGCGCGGCTAGTTGCGCCTTCCACCTAGCTAGTAAACGCACATTGAATTACAGTCACAGCTGTGAGTCGAAAATCACGAGCAACACGTCTTCTCCTTTGTAGCGCGATTTGTCCCGAGATTAATCCCGCCACCGCCAAGACTGTTCGCTTTTGACCCGGTCAAACGCGCCTTTATGTTCTTCGCAATCGTCATAAACGCATCTTCCACGTTCACGCTCGCTTTGGCTGACGTTTCAAAGAATGGGATGCCGAACTCATCCGCCAGTGCCTGCCCGCGCGCCTTGCTGATTACGCGCTTCTCCGTGGACACGTCGCACTTGTTCCCAATTAACACCTTATTCACATTCGAACTCGCGTGCTGCTCAATATTTCTCATCCACCCACGCACGTTGTTAAAGCTCGTTTCATCCGTCACGTCGTATACGAGCAAAATCCCCATCGCCCCGCGATAGTACGCAGTCGTAATCGTCCGAAAGCGTTCCTGCCCGGCGGTATCCCAAATCTGTAACTTTACCCGTTTACCATCTAACTCCACGGTTTTGATCTTAAAATCAATCCTACAATGTGCGGGTAAAACCCATGGAAGGCGCGCGCGTCAGTCGAAAGAAGGAAAACGCGCGCGCGACGGCGTACGCCAATTTCGCCTTTGAATCAATCCAACATACGCGTCGCGTGCACGCACCCGATGGTCGTTATAAAGCTCGTCGTGAATTGATCATCACTAAATCTCAACAGCAAACAACTCTTCCCCACGCCTGCGTGCGTGCGGCGCGCAAGAAACCCACCATTCAACGTCAGTCAAAATTAAAATCAAGCGCCACCTGGCGCCGAGTTTGCGACGACGCGACGACGACGACGCGACGCGCGACGCGCGACGACACCACCTACCGCTATCACCGATGAGCAATAGCTTTAGCAAATGATCGTAATGCTGCCCACTCGACGTCATTTGCCGCGACGCACGGCGCACAGTGGCGCCACACCACGCCGCCTCGTTTCCACCCGCGCGCGCGCGTGTCACCACCCACGCCTCTTCGTTGCCGTCGCCGCCACCGACGACGACCATGGTGCTTCGCAACCACGCGCTCGGGTATGCCTGGGCGTTCGTCGCGTCGTTCGCCAACGCGTCGACGGATAATTTACGAAAGTTTGCATCGTCGCGCGTGCATAATCCGAGCGAGATCGTGGCGCTGAGCGAGCTCGTAAACGTCGTGGCGCTCACCGGGGCGATTGTGATCACTGGGAAATGGTCTGTGATGATGTCGTCGATGCGTCATTACGATTTTATGGCGCTTGCGGGTGCGGCGGGGGTGCTTAAGGCGTTGAGCGGGACGTTGTTGCAGCGCGCGTTGCAGCTCACACCGCTGTCGTTGTGCGTCCCGTATTTAGCGTTTACCCCGCTGTGGTTGTTAGTGATTAGTTTTTTCTTAGTGCATGAGACGCCGACAGTGCGTGGGGTGTGTGGGGTGTGTGTGATTACGCTGGGGGCGTACATGTTGAATGCGAACGCGGGGAAGGATGGGGAGAAGTTTGACAAGTCACCTCGAGCGACTGGCGACGACGCGGCTGCGACGACAACGACGCGTACATACGCTGGAGGTGCACGGATTTTGGACGCATTGTCGCCAGCTGGGGCGAAGAGAACATTAGAACGCTCGCAGTCGTGGATGTCCGTCGCTTCGAGCGGGTTGGAGACGGTTATCGATTTCGGCTCGATGTCGTTGGATAAGCGCGCAAAACAAGGCTTATTCGCGCGCGCGATTGGAAATCAAATTGAAACGTTGCGCAACAACCCTGGGAGTTTGTTGACGATGCTTTGCGCCGCGCTCTATGCCCTTATTGCCGATCTCGACAAGCTCGGAAAGTTACATTCCAGCGACTTGCTCGTCTTCATGTGCGTGCAACGATGCTTCATTTGCTTCCCTACGCTAGCCTTGGTTCTCGTTCGTTCACCCTCGGCATTCAAGAATTTCAAGTCTTCGCGCACCGCGGTGACGCTCGTTTTGATTGGCCTCACCGACATCGCCGGCATGGCGGCATTTTTGAACGCCATCAACTATATATTTACCTCGTACGCCGTCGCCGCCAAGCGTACGTCGATTTTAGCCTCCGTCGTCGGCGGCGCCGTCTTCTTCAAAGAACCTATCGCCCGGCGCTTGCCTTACATCTTCATCATGTTCATTGGCATGGCACTTATATTACTTGCCGATGCTGATCGTCATTAGCCGCAGCATGCGCTGCGTAGCCATTGTAACATCACCGCATCGCGTTCGCGTCCATTCGCCGAGTTAAACCCCACAGATTTATCCAGCCGTCACACGATCGCACGCGCGTTCGCCGCTCGTCGTCATGGATCCCGACGCCAATGAGAAGGAAATCGAAAGTACGTCAACGCTCGATGCGCATCGGCGCGGCCGACGCCGTCGGCGCGGTGGCGCGCGAGAGAAAACGCGCGGCGATCGCGTCGCGCTGTCGAGCCGCCGGCGAGGTCTAGCGGTGTCAACGCGAAGCGCGTCTCGCGCGAGAGACGACGCGATCATGCGTGGCGCGCGCGTGCGATGTGCTCGCGCGCGTTCGTGTGCGTGTGCGTGTGTGCGTGGACTGACGATGTGTGTGTGCGCGCCTCGGCGGGTGCGGGTGTTTCGTTTGAATAGTTTGGAAGATGCGCAAGGTGCGTGTTCGCGCGTTCGTCGCGGTATTCGCGCGTGTAGAGTGATGATGCGCGCGTGTTGTGCGTGAATTGTGTTATATGCAATGTGTGGTATACTGACGCGTGTTGCTTGTGTGTGTGTGTTGTTCGTTCGGTGTAGCTCATCAAGAAGCTGGAAGACGCGCGAGGGAACGGGACGTCGATGATTTCGCTCGTGATCCCGCCCAAGGGGCAAATCGCACTCGTGAACAAGATGTTGGTCGATGAAATGGGTACGGCGACGAATATTAAGTCGCGCGTGAACCGCCAATCCGTGCTTGACGCTATTGGGTCGGCGCAGCAGCGTTTGAAGCTGTATAATAGAGTCCCAGATAATGGTTTGGTCGTGTATTGCGGTGCCGTGTTGACGGAGTCTGGCAAGGAAAGACAGATGAAGATTGATTTTGAACCTTTCAAACCAATCAACACGTCGTTGTATATGTGTGATAACAAATTTCACACCAGCGCGCTGAGCGATTTATTGCAAAATGATCAAAAGTATGGTTTCGTCATCATGGATGGTAACGGTACGCTTTTTGGCACGTTGTGCGGAAACCACCGGGAAATTTTACAAAAGATCAGCGTTGATTTGCCCAAGAAGCACGGTAGAGGTGGTCAGTCTGCGCTTCGTTTTGCGCGCTTGCGTTTAGAAAAACGTCAAAACTACCTCAGTAAGGTTGCAGAACTCGCGACGCAGCACTTCATCACAAACGACAGACCCAACGTCGCCGGTTTAGTGCTCGCTGGTTCGGCAGATTTTAAGAACCGTCTCTCCGAGGCGGATTGCTTTGATAATCGTTTGCAAGAAGTCGTTTTGAGCGTTGTTGACGTTTCTTACGGTGGTGAAAACGGCTTCAATCAAGCCATCGAGCTCTCTGCCGATACATTGTCATCGCTCAAGTTTATTCAAGAGAAGAAGTTGGTCAGCCGGTTCTTTGACGAAATCGCTCAAGACACTGGAAAATACACATTCGGGATCAACGATACGCTCACTTGCCTGGAGATGGGTGCTGTTGAAACTTTGGTGTGCTGGGAAAACCTTGAAGTCGAGCGTGTGACTATGATGAACAGCCAAACGCAAGAGGAAACTGTAAAGTACTTCCGTCCCGAGGAGCTTACGGATAACGAGCACGTGCGCGACAAGGAAAGTGGTGTGGATTTGGAAATCATCGACAAGATGCCCATGTTGGAGTGGTTAGCTGAAGAGTACAAAAAGTTTGGTTGCGCGCTTGAAATTATTTCCGACAAGTCTCAAGAAGGAAACCAGTTCTGCCGCGGTTTTGGTGGCATCGGTGGTTTGCTTCGCTACCAAGTCGACTTGACAGCCTTCGAATGCGCCGTCGATGCCGACTCGGATGCATGGGACAGCGACGATAGCGAGTGCTTCATCTAATTTGCGTTGATAACTCTCGATTCTGTAGTAAAAAGTAATCAATTTGACACACAAAAAAGCGTTTCGCATCTTCCCGAGGCGAGACGATGTGGTGGCCCTCGAGTGGCCACACTGCGTGCCTCTTCATCTCGCGTGCGCGACGCCGTCGCTAATGGACGATGGGAAATCAAGTTAGCATGGTACCCTCCACGAAATCGTCTTCACTCTCATACTCCCGTCGCCACGCTCTGGCCCTGCAACTTCACCCGCGGCATGCCCGTCCGAGCACACCGCCTGTAAAAGCTCACAGCGGCAGTGCGCTCGCGCCTTTCGACTATCTCCCAGACGAGCTAGTTGCGCTAATTTTCACACATTTACCCGGCGATGATTTGGCCCGCGTGTCGTGTATCGACCACAGGTTCGCACGGCTCGCAAACGACGACGACGAGCTGTGGCTCAGAGCTCTTCACCGAGACTTTGGAACGGCTTTTGCGCCGCCTCCTGGCGTGCACGTGCCCAAAGGTGACGGAAAGTTACAGTACGCCACATGTCGAGAGACTTTTCGCGCGATTGTTCGTGGTCGACTCGGAGGGGACGGGCAGATTCCTTCAAACGACGTTCGGATGGGAATGCGAGTCTACGGTTAACCTCACTTTGTAACGCGATGTCCGTTGACGAGTTCTTGAATCGCGCACTCAAAGACGCGTCAGAAGCGTTAAAGTCCAAGAGTTCATCGGACAAGAACCCTTGGCGGGAGGCGTTGGATGTGTGGCGAGGATTTTACGCCGCGGTGGACTGGTCGGAAACGTGGTTGCGCGCGCTTCTCGTGGCACACGCGGCGCTCTTCGTCGTCATAATCGCTACAAGACGTAGTGAACGCACACAGGGTGTATTGTTTTGCGTGTGTGCAGTTGTCGTGTTTGCGGCTGAGCGCATCAACGCGTTCGCTGGCGCGCGTTGGGAATCCTTTTCGGGGCAAAACTACTTCGACTCGCGAGGGAGGTTTACTTCTGTCGTGCTTTCAACGCCATTATTAATAGCGGCATGCGTGGTATTGGTGAACATGCTGTTAATCATGACGAAGCTCATGGTAGACGTCGCACAGCGCCGCGGACGAGGAGGTAGTCTGAAGAAGACGCAGTAATTGAGAAACTGAGAGTATTTTTTAGAGGGCTCGCACTTTCCCGACGCATCGAAACGTTTGGTAGTTTTAGTAGATTTATGTACAAAGTATTTGTAATGTGTATCATGGAATTGTGAGAACGAATGCAACCGCGTTGAATCGTGCGTAACGACAGGGCGAAGAATCGTGCTATCGGTAAATCGCTAAGTGTCAACTGTCAAGACGCCATGTTTTTTGCAGATGCTCTTGATATGCTCTAGCTTTGAAGTGGCGTCTGGAATGTCAAGCGCCAAATCTGCAACGTGGCCTTCAACACGAAGGAACCCTTTCTGCATTTGACTGGCGCTTACCTCGCCGCTATCCCCCAGAACCTTGAGTAAACCAAGAATGTTGGCGACGTTGTTGCAATCTTTTGGAGCCTCCAAAGCCATGGTGAGGGCGAATTTAACAAACTCGTGATGGAAGAACGGCATACCAAGATCGTGCAAGCAGTGTCGAGCTTCGGAAACGTCGTTCGTGACGATGTACTCGTCAAGCATGGCTTTGATTTTCAGCTTGGCGGCGTCTAGAGGCGATTTATCAAAGTCGCCCCACGCGCGCAGTACCCTGTCGCTATGACCTGGTCCAGATAAATGCCCATGAGCGAGTAGCAACGCTTCTTGAGCGACTTTGCCCTCGCACGTGGACATGGCCGCGACGGTGTCTGGGAAAGATGGAGGTAAAATGTCGTCGATGATGGCTCGGGCGACGAACATTCCGAGAACCTCCGCCGTGTCCGGAACGTCAATCACGAGATCATCCGCCGCTTCGATCAATCGCACAAATCCACGTTGAATTTGTGCACTAGAAAGTGCACTCGGATACAGCGCGCTGAGTAGTACTGCGGCGGCTTCCTTTTCCCGGTGCCCTCGGTCCATGGCGAGAGTCACCAAGCGCTTGACGAAAAAGTGTTCAAACATCGGTGCGTCGAGTTTTTCCACGCGCGTCCACGCCTCATCAATGTCCGATGAGCTGAAGTACTCAAGAATGATCGCCCCCGCCTGATCTTTGTACTGCTCGATGACATCCTTACTTTTGCCCCCGACGTCCACCGTCCTAAACGTCGTGGGTTCCTCCGTCGAGTCGTAATTTGGATCCCCCGAATCCAGCGCATACACCGGTGAATCATCAATCACCGACAGCACGCGCATGGTTTCATCTCCTTTTTGTCCGCGTCCACTCGCGCGAGAATGTTGCACGCCGTGCGAATCCACCCACTGTACGCTCAGCGCCGCGCTCTCGCGTCCAGTCAGCCCCGCGCCTTTCCCCGCCGCCTCCAACTGATGCCTCTTACGAATCGTCGCATCGAACGCCTTTTGCTGCTCCACCGTGAGCAACATCTCGAACGATCGCTGTCGCAGCCGCGGCGGCACGATTCACCCTCCTCGCTCGGCGTTCCCGAGTGCGGCGTCGGGAAACAAATCCAATCGAACGCTGCGCGAGGATGCTTTTCGTGCGCCTACGCGGTGCGTTGACGCGCGCGATGTCCTATATCCGCGATGCGCGGCACGAGAAGCGAGAACACGCTGGCGAGAAATTCGATCGATCGTTTGCGCGCGTTCGCGTGCGCCGTGCGTCGTCGCGGGCGTCGTCAGCGCCTGTCGTTCGCGTCGCGGTGTGTCGACGGTCGCGTGCCGAGCGCAACGACCTTGGACCGAACGTGTATTCGTGCGACGTACTATGATCTCTATACCCTCTGTTTGAGATGCATTTATAACGCTGACTCGACAGTTGAGATATTTTCGCGATAGAGAGGAATCTTATTCACAATACGTGTGTGTTCATTCCATCGAAAACGGACCGGTGCGGCACATCACCTCGTGCGCCTCGCGACACTGGACGCCAGTGCTCGCGCCGCGATCGCGACGCGTCGACGATGACCGACCAGACGTGTCGTTCGTGTTCTTCTTCGTCCTCGTTGCCGTCACTGTCGTGGCGCTCGACGAGCGACACGTCAACGACGCGCGGCGCTCGACGACGATCGGTTCCGGTGCGCCATGGTGTTACTCGGCTCATCGGCGCGCTCGCGCTCATCGCGCTCTGCGCGACGCCCGCGGTAGACGCCAAGCCGAAGCTTCAGATTGTGAATTCTGCGAATGACATCGTGCACGCATCGCACATATTATGCGGCTCGAATGCGGCGGGGAAGGAGAAGTGTTTGGATTACGAGGAGATGTTGGCGCCGTACACCGACGCGGCGCACCACTTGGAGCAGGCGTTCGCGGAGCTCGCGGTGAAGTATTCTGAGTGTCCAACTGGGAGTGAAGGTGGTGATTTGGGGTATTTTCCGCGCGGGGAAATGGCGAAGGATTTTGAGCGCGTGGTGTTTGACGCGAAGACGCCGTTGGATACGGTGGTCGGTCCGGTGGAGACGCGCAACGGGTGGCACTTGGTGTTGGTGCACGATAGACATTTGGCTGACGACGAGGCCAAGGAGAAAGCGAGGTTGAAGCAGGAGGCGTTGAAGCAAGAACGGCTCGAACGGGCAGAGCAACAGCGGGCGTATCAGGAGCACCGCGAACAGCGCCGACGCGAACGCTCGATGCGGGCAAACTTGAAGGATAGAGAGACAGATAAACACTCGTTGCATCACGACGAGTTGTAATGATATTACTATACGTTGCTGCTATCGTACTAATAACGCTCGAGTAACTCTCGCAGATACTCTGCGCGAAGCGCCAAGTCGCCTGCATTAGTCGTCACGCCGATGGAATCTTCGAGCTCCTTCGCTTGCCACAGCTCTCGCAAAACTTCCCAGTATTCTCCACCACCGTCGACTAAGAAATCACATGCTTCAACCCAATCGGGCTCTTCTTCGCAGTACTCGCGAATGCGTTTGAAATCGAGCTCGTGAATGTCGACAAACACCCGCCGCAGCGCCTCTGCCGACGTCGACTCGCTCGGGCCTCTCGAGCTCAACGCGCTAAATACTAACTCTGTGAGCGTCACAGCGAGTGCTTTAAGATCAATCACCACGCTTTCAGGCGTACACAGCGTGCTGCACCCAAAGTTGATCAATTTCACGTCCAAATCATCCGCAGACCGATCGACAAATGTGCTACACAGAAACGTCGACGCGTCCAGCGCTCCGTGCGCTACGCCTCGTTCGTGAGCGTACCATACCGATTTAATGCACCCTTCAAACGCCTTACGCACGAACCGCGCGCGCGCGCGTTTCGGTTCATCTGCGACGCGCTGTACAGGTGGCCAAAACTTCACCGCAGAGTTCACATCCTGCCTCGCTCGAGGGTATTCGCTCAGCCGACGCAACCCGTGCCATTCCTGCACCGTCCACAACGACGTCGCCTCTGAGTCCACACCCTTCGACGCAAAATATCCCACCAATCGTGCTATTGGTAAATTCCGCTTCGGTAACATCCCAGGACCACGTCCGTAACGATCAACATCAATCTCCACGTCATCATCGAACAACAATCGCTCGTACGCGCGCACCTCTGTTTCCGCGAGCGCCGCCGCTTCGCGCCCCTTGTACTCCTTCAACATCACCGCCCCTCGATCAGCCTCGGCGCGCCCGATTCCGAGCGGTTCCGCGGGCGCGTGCACGTATCGCCCAGCGTATAAATTCACGCAACTCGCATCGTCGCCGCGTGCGTCGACGTCGCGGCTCGTCAGCGACGCGCTCTCCGCCGACCCATCCGCGGCTGTCCTCCACGTGAACGCGCTATCGCGCTCGCGTTCGACGCGGAACGTCACCGTGCCGAGCTTTTGTGCGATTTCAAAATCATCCGCGTCGGCGGCGTCGAGCGCGGCGCGCGCGAGGCGCGAGGCGCGAGGCGCAGCAGCGCGACCCCGTCGCGTCGCTGACGTCGATAACGTCAACGTCAATGTCGACGTCCACGACGTCGTCGCGCGCGCCGCCGCGGACGACGACGCGCGCGCGTTCGATGGCGCGAACATCGCACGCGCAATCCGTACGCGCGTCTCGCGCGCGCTCTGTCTCGCGCGCGTCGCGTGAGGCGCGTCGACGAATGCCGCGCGCACCTCATTCGTCGATGCGGAGCGATAAACCCGACGCCGCGAGTGCATCGTCGCGACCGGGCGACGCGAACGCCGAGCGCGAGATCGACGTCTTCGCCGTCAATGACCCATTCACCGCGTTTTTCACACTCGTTGCGGTGATTCTCGCGCTCGTGCAAGCCGCATCCGCGCGCGCGTGTACGTGTTGAAAAGCAACACATCATGAGCACCGATGACGCCGGTGCGGACGATGCGCTCGCGCGTGCGCGACGTAATCGCGCGTGCGCGATCGCGAAACGTACGGCGGTGCTCACGGCGACGACGATTCCGCGCGAACGCGTGCGCGCGCTCAACGCAACGCCTGTGAATGATCGCGACGGCGCGTACGCGGTGTATTGGATGCAAGCGTCGCACCGCGTCGAGCACAACGAAGCGCTCGAGTACGCGATTCATCGCGCCAATGTCGCGCAAAAACCACTCATTGTGATGTTTTCGTGCACGGCGTCGTATCCGGAGGCGAGTGAGCGGCATTATGGTTTTATGTTCGAAGGTTTAGTTGAGGTATACGAGGCGTTGCGCCGTCGGCGGATTTCAATGACGGCGACGATTAACGCGCCTCCGGCGTCGATCATCGCCGCGAGTCGACAAGCGACGGAAATTATCGTCGATGGAGCGTATATGCGCATACTTCGTGCGTGGAGAGCAGAATTGGCGCGCGAATCGTCGTGTGCGGTGACGGAAATTGAAGCCGACGTCGTCGTGCCGCAATTGACGAATGCGCCCGGCGGAGCGGCGGAAATCGCGGCGGCGACGTTTCGCCCGAAAGTTCTCCCTCGAGTCCCCGCATTTGTCAAGTCAGAGCTCCCACAGTTCCCATACGCGTATGGTGAGCTCGACGACGACACTCGGGACGTGTTTGAAGACGCGATTAAAGATTTTGAAACGCTCCCCGTCGACCAGGGCGTCGACGCGTGCTTACGCGCGCTCTCCGCGCGCGGCTTGCCACGGCTCGAACGGTGCCCTCGAGTGACGTCGCACGTCGGCGGTGCACGCGCCGCGCGCGATAAGCTCGATACATTTTTGACGACCAAGATATTGTCGCGATACGCGCAGTCGCGTAACGATCCGAGCATGGGGTTACAGTCGCATTTGTCGCCGCACATTCAATACGGGCAAATTTCAGTCGTCGAAATCGCGCGGAGAGCGCTCGAGTTTCAAAAAGCGCACGCGATGGATGCGAAGATCAGCGCGAGCGTGGATGTGTTTTTAGACGAACTCATCGTGCGTCGCGAGCTCGCGGTGAATTTTGCGTTGAGGAATCCGCATTACGATACGTATGAAGGCCTTCCAGAGTGGTCGAGGAACACGCTCGCGAGGCACGCGAGCGACGCCAGAGCGTGGACGTACACGCTCGAGCAATTTGAGCGCGGTGAAACGCATGATAAGCTATGGAACGCCGCACAACGGGAGCTCGTGGTGTCGGGAAAGCAGCATAATTTTGTGCGCATGTACTGGGGGAAGAAAATTCTCGAATGGACGGCGATTCCAGAGGACGCGTGGCGCTTTGCGATGACGTTGAATAACCGGTATTCGCTGGACGGTAGAAACATGGTGAGCTTGACGGGCGTCGGATGGTGTTTTGGTTTACACGATAGAGAATTCCATGACTTCGAGGTCACTGGTACCACGAGGCGATTTAGTTCCGAGGGCATGTCGAAGAAATTCCCAGCTGGAATGAAGGAATATCTCGAGCGATGGGGCGAAGGCGGACATCGAAAGCGTCAGGCACGCATCGCGGATATGTTTGCGTCTGTGAAAAAGGTTCGCGATGAAAGGTAGCACATAGCACTAGTTTGCCTTTCTTATTACTGTAGAATAAAGTTGTTTTCATGGGATTGTGTCTTCATGCAGAGTTTAAACGGTCTCTGTCTTTAAATTCGCGCGCGACTCGAGCGTCCATCGCGTGGAGGAATTCGCCCAGCGAGCACCGCCCGTCTGAACCCACGGCGTTGTACGCCAAAAATGGGAGCTTTCGCAACGCGCGACCACTTAAACCTTCGCACTTTTCCGCTATTTGACACAGCACTTGATGAGGTGCAGGTTCCGATTCGAATTCTCGATCTAAGTCGCAGATGTCACCGTATGCAATGTCTTCATATTCGTCGATTGCTAAGACGTCGTACACCAAGTCGCGGCGCATGAGTTCAACCACGCACGAACGCAGAATCTCAAACCGAGCACTCACACCTGGTGGACCGATGTAACATTTAATATCCGCCCGGTCCACAAAAGCTAAATCTATAGCCTCGGTGATGTTACTCGTCGTGAGCACGATGGCGTTTGGACGCGACTTGAGCGCGTCGATTTGAGTCAAGAGCGCGTTCACGACGCGAATCGCGTCGCTTGGCTCAGATCCATTCGCCGCACTCTTGCGCGCGGCGGCTAAACTTTCTACTTCGTCCACTAATACGAATACTAACGACGATTCGTCTTCTAAAAGTTCTTGAATCTTCCCAAAAAGCTTACTCACCAATTTCCCGCTTTCGCTAAACCATCGACTAAATAACGAGTGCGCGTTCACCTCAACCAAAACGCTATTCGTATACACGTCATTGAACCGAATCGACAACCGCTGCGCCAAAGCCTTACACAACGTCGTCTTCCCCGTCCCCGGCGGTCCATGCAACAACACCACGCGATTCCACGCAATCAATTGCGCGTCCACCCCGCGTTCGCTAAACAACAACGCGTTCGCCGCGTACCGTAACAACTCCCCCTTGACATCCCCTTCCTCATCATCAAACACCAAACTCTCCCACGCGCCCTCAAAATCTCTCGACGGCAACATCCACTCACGATACGTCGCGATATCATCCGCGCCATCCATCTCCTCTCCCGGTTCGTCCTCGTGTAACGCGTACGCCCGACACCGCGCGTCGCACTGCCAAAATAACACCTTCCTCGGCCTCTCACCATTCGCCGCGTGCGTCCACGTCACGTCGCGCACCCACACGCGCTCGACGTGCTCGCGCATCACGCGCCCGTGCGCGCTGGCGAAATCCTCCTCCGTGAGCTCGTCGTCGACGCGCACGAGCGCGTCGCGCGTCGTCGGCACCGTGCCCACGCGTTCGAGGCTCCAGCGCACGGCGCGCGTGACGTCGTCGAACGACACCGAGGACGTCGACCGCACGCGCGCGTCGATGTGACAGATGGCGATGATGCCGTCATCCATGGTGTCGCCGTGCGGTGCGGTGCGGCGATGGCGACGGCGACGGCGCGGCGCGCAGTGCCGACGAACGACGACAGCTCGAGCGATCGAATTCAAAATGCGTACATAAATCGCCGGTTGTCCGAACACGTATACGATGCACGTCTTTATCTATCAACATACCACCGTGATGCCAATAAATACCACATATACGTAGAGTAAGGTCCGTGATAGCTATGTCGTGTGCACATGGAGGAAATCCCATGGCATGTCCGCGTCAGCACCTTATCCACACTCGCGACCGACCGACGGCGTGTTCTGTCGCGCGCCGCGACCGTCGTACTGTACTGCGCGCGACGCGAACGCGGTGTGCGTCGTTCGCATTATTTTCCGCGGTGCGTCGCGGGGCGTCGCGCGCCGTGCGGCATCGGGTGTCCGAACCGTCGGCCCCGCGCGCCCGAGGGCCCGCGCGCGCCGAAGCGCCGAAGCGACGCACGCGCGAGTGCGCGCCGCGGCGACGGCGGCGACGACGACGACGTCGGCGTCGGGCGTTGGGAGAATATCTTGGGTAGCCATTCGCATCGGTGCATCGCGCGCGCGGTGCGCGGCGCGCGGCGCGTCGGTCGCGGGAACGCGTTTCGCGTCGTTGATTTTTGAACGCGCACGCGCGAGGGTCGGTGCGAAAAAGTTCCGCGCGGGGCACCGGCGCGCGCGGCGACGGTGATGTCGAGCAAGGTACGCGAGTCGGGCGCGTGTGTGGATGCGAAATTTGTGCGCGCGGTGGTGCGATGGACGACGCGAGAGCGCGGTCGCGTCGCGCGTGGGCGTGGTTTGATTGATGCGATGCGCTGGCGGTGACCTCACAGGCGCTGACGTGTGTTGTGTGTGCGCGTGTACTCGTTTCGTTGTAAACGTCCAGGCTGGACCGTCGAAGACGGTGACGCTCGATGCGCTTTCGGCGGTGTTTCACTTGCCAATTAATGATGCGGCAAAGGAGGTGCGTTGGTGTAGGCAGGCTTGTGGATGTGTCGGCGCGCGTTCGTGAAGTCGTTTTGGCGTCGCGTGGCGCAGCCAGTCGACGAATGACGACGAACGACGTGACTGTGTTAGTTGAGACATACTGACGCGTGTGTTTTTTTGTGTTATTTTCATTTCATAGCTTGGGATGTGTGTGACTGTCTTGAAACAGCGGTGTCGCGATCACGGCGTGGCGCGGTGGCCGTATAGAAAAGTGAAGAAGTTGGACACGATTATAAACGCGCTCGAGACGACGGCGACGACGTCAACCGCGACGACGACGTCGACGGAAGATGGCGTAGTGAAAGCAAAAGGACGACGCGGGAGACCTTCAATGCACGATCAGCAGTCGCGACTTGAGACTGTCAAGCGTACGCGTGACTTGTTAATCACGCAGCCGAATAGCAAAGCGCACTTGAAGGTTGGGAAATTGGACAAGACGACGCGCAAGCGTATGGCGTCCTCTATGGATGACGCGCGATGCGAAGACTCTTCTGGTGACGACAGATCATTCAAGACGTCTTCGTACGCTACAGTTAGAGGTGCATCGAATCCATCGGTGAGCAATTCGCCAAAGAGGTCAAAGGCGAGTCGCGACGGAGTGAAATCAGAAGAGACGAGCGCGCCACTCGGCGGGGTGCTCGGTCGCCTTCTCGAAGCCGCGCACAATGCAGAGAAGATACCAAGAGTTAGTAAACCTCAGGCTATGAGGCCATTGAAAATCGGCGTGACGACGAGTGGACGCAAAGGGTCATCAACGCCGTCGCCTGGATCTTCGAACGGCAGCGACCAAATGCCGTTTCCCGCAGCCCGTTCAACGTTTTCGATGTTTCCGTCAACAGACTTTCTGCGAGCGACGATGCCCGTCGCACGAACGTCGCCGGCGCATATTCCTTCAAACATCGCGCGACCGATACCGCGCAAATTTAACACTGAGGCCGTCTTGGCTTCACTCGCGAATCAAATTCCAGGCGCCGGCGGCTTCCAAGCGTTTTGGCATTCGCTCTCGCGCTTTGGATCGGCTCCGAATCCGTCGTCATCACCATCACCGGCTCCACCGAGAAAATGATTCCACATGAAAGTAGATAGAATACGATAGCACTCCACCACTAGCTCTATTGCTTCTTCAGGTACCCGCACCCCCGCTGGGTTGTCTAATTTTGGATTGACTCTCGACGTCCTCGTCCTCTCCGGACGACGCGCCGACGACAGAAAACATTTGATTTATTGATTTTTTTCGCGCGAGTGCCATGCTCACGCATCCACCCATAGCCGCGCACACGCGCATTCGTACGGATCTGTTGTGACTTAATATTTACACCATTCCGTATGCATCCATCACTCGTCATCCGCCTCGCGCTCCATCCTGGGTTCGCGACTCAGAGCCCGCGGACCACATCCACACCTGGCGGCTGGGGCTTGCTCGGGCTCGATGCGCGCCACACCTCGCCGCCCCGCGCGCGCGGCTGAACGACGCGCACGCACGCACGCACGCGCGAGCACGCTTGGTATCGCGTTCCACGAGCATCGACGCCAGACGTTAGACGACGACGACGACGACGACTGCTGCTGCTGCTGTCGTGAGACGCATTCGTCGTGGAACCTTGAGATCTTCCAGTGTGCGTTTTGAGTGAAATCGCGCGCGATGGGGAAGACGCCGGCGCAAGAGAACCGCCTCAAGGCGAAGAAACAAGGAATGTCGCACGAAGATGTGAAGAAGCAGCAAGCGGCGGATGCGAGGAAGATTAAAGAGTTGGCAAATAAAGACCTAACGTTTGGGCAGACGAAGGGCGCGGGACTGAATAAAAAGCACGAGGTGCACTTGCAGCGTTTGAAGGATATGGCGGATCCGACGACGGAGCTCGGTAAGGCGACGTTGCGAGCGGCGAGGAAGAAAGCTAAGGAACAGCAGGAATTTCTGTTGCGCACAAAGGGTATCGATGTGAAACAGCCGGAATGTCCACCAGGCGTGGACCCGAAGACGATTTTGTGTGAGTTTTTCAAGCATGGATGCTGCGCCAAAACGGCGGACAAGTGCAAGTATTCTCACCAACTTGATATCGCGGCTCGTCAGCAAAAGCGTAGCGTGTTTGAGCTCCCTGATGAAGATTCTATCGAGATGTGGGATCAAAAGAAGCTCGAAGCGGTCATCGCTCGCAAGCACGGCGCCGAAAAGAACACCAGCAACGAAACCGCAATTGTGTGCAAGCACTTCCTCGACGCCGTCGAAAAGAAGCTCTACGGTTGGTTCTGGCACTGCCCAGGTGGTGCAGATTGCAAGTACAAGCACAAACTTCCGCCGGGCTTTGTTTTCAAGTCTGAACTTCGCGAACGCCTTTTGGAAGAGGCGCGTGCGCGAAAGACTGATCAAGACATTTTAAGAGAGAAGTTGATTGAACTCAAGAAGAATGGCCCATCTACCGCAATGACTCTTGATGTTTACCTCGAATGGAAGAAGGAACGTGTGGAGAAGAGACGAGTCGCGGATGAAGCTGCCACCGCGGAGCGCAAAAAGAAGGGCTTGCTCACGGGTAGAGAAATCATTGAGGCTCAACTTGGCGATGCTGTGTCAAGCGAAGACGCTGGTTCGAGCGCCGGCGACGATGAAATTGTTCGCTTGATGAAGGAACGCCGCGAGGCGGACGATGAAGCCGAAGCTAAGGCGGCCGAAGAGGCACGGGAGAACCTCGAGCGCGCCAAGCAACTCGGCGACCTTTACAACATTGAAATGCTTCCTGATGAAGTCGACGACTTCGCGGATCTCGACGACGAGGAAGAAGACTTTGCACCGCCTGAAGGTTGGACGCCCGATGCGGTCGCGCCCAATGCGGGTGAAGATGGCGACGATGAAGAAGCCAACGCGGCCAACGCGGCCAGGGAGGCAAAGGAGGAGAGCGACAGAGTTGCGCGCAAGCAGGCGGAACTCAAAAAGCTTGAAGAAGAGGGTATTGTGCTCGCTATGAAGACTACTACGACGGATAAGGAAGCGGCACTGTTCAAACCTGCTGTTGAAATCCCAGACGAAGCATTAGGCGACGGCGAGCTGGACCCAAAGAAGCTCGGCGAGATGATTGCGGCCAAACGCGCTGCAGAAGAAGCTCAACGACAACAGGAACTTGCCAATCTTGCTGCGGATAAGGAAGCGAAGGAAGCTGCGAAAGCGGCCAAAAAGGCTGAACGTGAAGCAGCACGCGCCGCCAAGAAGAAGTCCAAGAAGAAGGGTGATGACGACGACGATACAATTGACAGTATCGAAAAGGCTATGGGTAGCGTCGAAATTGAAACCACGAGCGCATCGCTCAAGCGTATCTCTACCGGTGTCTTGGCATCCCGACCAACGGCTCGCGATATCAAAATTATCAACTTCTCCATGGGCATGGGTGGTCGCGAACTTATTAAGGACTGTGACATCGAAATCACCATCGGGCGTCGTTACGGTTTGCTTGGGCAGAATGGTTGCGGTAAGACCAACTTCCTGGAGTGCCTTGCACGCCGTGAAGTCCCCATCCCTGATCACATCGACTTGTATCACTTGCGCGAAGAAGCTGTTCCGACCGATCGCTCTGCTATTCAAACCGTGATTGACGAAGTCAAAGCGGAGATGGAGCGCTTGAATGCTTTTGAACAACACATTCTCGAAACCACTGGTCCCGACGACGAGCGTTTGGAACTCATCTATGACCGCTTAGAAGAAATCGACCCGACCACTTTCGAGGCTCGGGCGGCAGAACTTTTACACTCCCTTGGCTTCGAACAATACATGATTCACCGTGCGACCAAGGATATGTCTGGTGGCTGGCGTATGAGAGTCGCCCTCGCCAAGGCGCTCTTCGCGTCGCCAACACTCTTGTTGCTTGATGAACCGACAAACCACTTGGATTTGGAGGCGTGCGTGTGGCTCGAATCGTACTTGGCGCAGTACAAAAAGTGTTTGATCATTGTTTCGCACTCTCAAGATTTCTTAAACGGCGTCTGCACGCACATCATTTGGTTGACTCAACAAAAGCTCCAGTACTACACGGGCAACTACGACACTTTCCAAAAGACTTTGAACGAGAACAACGTCGTGCAACAAAAGAAGTATGAAAAAGAACAAGCTGATATCAAGCACTTGAAAGAGTTCATCGCGTCATGCGGTACGTACTCCAACATGCGTAAGCAGGCTGAGTCCAAGCAAAAGATTATTGACAAGATGGTGGCTGCTGGTTTGACGCCTCCCGTCGTCAAGGAACACGACTTTACGTTTGATTTCCCAGACTGTCAAAAAGTGCCGCCGCCAGTATTGCCTTTCGGCAACGTTTCGTTCTCCTACAGTGGTAAGAAAGAGGATTACCTGTATGAAAACTTGGAGCTTGGTGTTGACTGCGACAGTCGCATTGCGTTGGTGGGCCCTAACGGTGCCGGTAAATCCACATTGCTCAAACTTATGACTGGCGAATTGACGCCATCAGAAGGGACGGTCGATCGTCATCCGGCGTTGTCGATCGGTAAGTATCACCAGCACTCTGTTGACGTTCTCGACAAGAGCATGAAGACGTTGGACTTTTTCATGCAACAGTACCCGAATACCATGACGTTCAAGCGCGAAATGGAGGAATGGCGAGGTTACTTGGGACGGTACGGCATCAGCGGCCGAATGCAGACTCAACTCATCGGCGAACTGTCCGAAGGTCAGCAGTCGCGCCTCGTGTTTGCTATGCTCTGCATGTCTCGACCGAACTTGTTGCTTCTTGATGAGCCCACGAACCACTTGGATTTGGAAGCCATCGACGCCTTGGCTGAAGCCATCAAGCGCTACAATGGGGGGCTTGTTCTCGTGTCGCACGATTTCCGCTTGATTGATCAAGTTGCGGAACAAATTTGGGTGTGTGAAGACAAGAGCGTCAAGGTGTGGACGGATGAGGGCGGTATTCGGGCGTACAAGAAGAAGCTAGCCAAGAAGGCGGAACGAGAAAGCGCCGAGCGTAAACTGAAGGGCTCTAAATAGAGCGAGCTCTGTTCGACAAAGCTCTTGAATATTCACGAATTGAAAACATTTTAATAACTAAACTTTGCGTAGTTCACAAAATGAGATAAATATGCTACACTGCGTATCAACCAGACTCACGTCCCGCGGAACTTCAACGTCACCGCGCGGTGCGCCCACGAGAGCGCCGCGTCGGTACCCCCCAACAACAACGTCAGCGCTATCATACCACTCATCACTACCAACGAGTTCACCGCAACCCCTTTCGCCGTATCCCACGTCAATAACCCTCTATTCGGCCACGCGAGCAACGGAGCCACCTTGCGCAAATTCCCCGGCTGCGCCTTGAACCACGCCAACACCTCTCGCGCCACAAACATCGCAAAAGGCACGTGCTCGTCCGCGTATTCATCCACGTCCGCCGCACCATCGTCAAACGCACCCGAATCCTCGCGCGCGAGCGCATCGTCGCGGGCGATCGACGTCGCCGCCGCGCGTGGTCCGCGGTGGACCCGACCGACTCGCACGCGTTCCACGATGTTCGTCCGCGCCGTCGCGCGCCAACGCGGCGACGTCGACGCGCGTCGCGATGACGTCGATGGCACCGGCGTCGTCGTCATCGTCGTCGTCGCGCGCGCCGCGGCCATGGCCGTCGTCATCGGCGGCAAACGAAGGCGCAAAGGCGACGAGTGGCGGCACAGCGCGACGGTGACATCGATGACGACGCCCGTAGCGACGATGCGTCGGTGCGCCGCGCCGACGAGGCGTGCGATGACGACGACGACGACGTCCTCGTCGCCAGCGCGCCGCGCGCCGCGATGTCGCGGTGCCGCGCATCGCACATCGAACGCCGTCGATGGGCGCACCGACGTCGATGTCGATGTCGCCGCGTCGCTCGAGCCTTGGGCGCGCGCGCTGCTGCCGTCGCGAGATCTCACGCGCGCGACCGCGGATGCGAGGACGACGTCGAGTCGCGATGACGCGGCCAAGGTGTTCGCGACCAAGGCGTTCGCGTACGTGTACGATAAAGGATATAGGCAAATGTTCAACGCGCTCGGGTATCCAGGACGCGAGCGCGAGGGCGAGATCGCGGTTGAGGTGCTCGGGGAAACACACCGGCATGGACGGTTGTTGGATGTTTCTTGTGGACCTGGGAACGTGACGTCGATACTAGTCGATGCGCGGGTATGGGATGTAACCGCTTGTGATTACGCCGAAGCCATGTGCGAGCGGTGTCGAGAGACATGCGGCATCGGTGCTAATGTTTATCGCGCCGACGTGGCCGATTTACCGTGGTTGGCCGAAACATTCGATGCTGTACACTCATCCGCTGGAGCGCACTGTTGGGGCGAGCCCGAAAAGGGATTTGAAGAAATTTATCGGGTGCTGCGAAACGGCGGCACAGCACTGGTTAGCACCGTTGTTTTGTTGAAAACGACTGGCACACAAAAAGAATACGAGAAAAATCGAACGTCAAATACCCCATTTTGGGATGCTCTCGCGGTCCAAACGATGATGGAGAACGCGGGATTCAAAAGTGTTGAACTTGTGCGTCAAGAAAAATGCTTCGTGCAGTTCAAAGCGCGAAAGTAGCACCGTAGCAGCAGCAGGAGTAGCAGGAGTAGCAAATAAAATAATCAATACCATTATCGTCGAAGAATTTTCTTCAAAGCATCATCTATACGTTCATACTTGAACTTGTAGCCGGCACTGAGAGCCGTCGTTGGCTGTACCTTCTGTCCTTGAAGAACCACCGTTGCGCCTTCACCCAGAAGCGCTTGAATGGCGAAATCCGGCACCGGCAACCAGTTTGGCTTGCCAAGTGTCTCTCCCAGTGTTTCGCACATATCGCGCATGCGTACAGGAGTAGGCGCTACGCAATTGATTGGTCCGTTGAACGCTTCGTTCGTCAGACTCTCCAAAATCAAGCCCACCGCGTCGTCTCTGTGCACCCAGCTAAACCACTGCGAGCCATCGCCCAAAGGCCCACCCAGAAACGCCTGGAACGTGGGGACCATTTTACCCAACGCACCGCCGTCACGGTCGAGAACGATCCCGAGTCGGAGGAGCACCACCCGACATCCGTTCGCGCCCTTTGCCGTCTGCTCCCACGCCTGACACACCTGACTCAAGTAGTCTGCACCTGGCCCACTCGACTCATCGTACGTGTCACTTTCGCTCGTGCCGTAATATCCGATGGCCGATGCGTTGACTAACACTTTCGGTCGTTTGCTTTCATCTTCGATCGAGTTGATGTGTTCGACGATCGTCTTCGTGGTTCTCACTCGCGAAGCCATGATTTCACCCTTAATCTTCGGGTCCCAACGAGTACTGATCGGCTCCCCCGCCAAATTTACCACATGTGTAGCACCTACGAGTCCTCGTCGCCATTTATCCTGGCCCACGAACGCAATATCACCCTTTGGGAGAGAGTTTGGCGATAGCTTGCCGCGCGCTTTATCGACATCACGCGTTAAAACTCGCACCTCTGCTCCTTGCTCGAGAAGCGTAGCGACGAGTTTGGAACCGACAAAACCCGTAGCGCCAGTAATGGCGACAACCAATCGCTGTGACGTCGTCGCGGTAGCGTCGGCTGCGCTGGCGGCGGTGACAAAACGGCGCTCGCTCAATCGGGACGCGCGAGCCGTCGCTGATGCCTTATCCACCAGACTACGGTGAGCTTGGCGCTTAAGCGACGCGTGTACATTCACACGCGCGCTGATTTTGTTATGTGTATTTGCGTATGTTGCCATGTTACGCGTCAAGCTGAATACTTAACGCCGGCGGTGGCGAGGTTGACAGTGAAGTACTGCTGTTCAGGAGACGCGTTGAGAAACACGTGGCGCATGGCTGCTTCAGGAGTGAGCCGCCGTGCAGGGTCCCAGTCTAGTGCGCGATTGAGAAACTCGTCAAAAGCTGAATCTTTCGAAATAATAGGTCCGCAACGAAGAGACCGATGCTTTACTGATGCATTCGATAATCTCCCTGGAGTGCTGAAAGGGACGCTTCGCATTCGGCTTTCGCTGCACTCAAGCAGTGATGAGGTGTTCATGATGGTAAAGTTCACTCGTCGCTCGGTGTTTGTAGCGGCCAAAAGCATGCGTTTTGGGGGAGGTCCTAATTTAGACACAATACTGCTCAATAAAGCTGCTTCGTTGTCGCCAAAGAAAATTGGCTCGCCGATGTACAGTTCCGCTAGCACGCACGCAAGACTCCACACGTCAATCGGATGGCTATATCCGATGCCGAGCATAACCTCTGGGGCGCGATAGAATCTGCTCTGTACATATGTATACACTGCCCGCCCAGCGTAACACGCACTTCCAAAGTCGATTAATTTCACGTTGAGCGAATCCGGGCGCTCAAGCAAAATGTTTTCTGGTTTGATGTCACAATGGACAATCCCAATCCGCTTCAAGTACAGCAACGCCTCTACGAGTTGCCGAGCTATATGTCGAACAGTGACAAGTGGAATACTTGTGAATTCCCGTGCGGCAAGAAACTCGTACAAGTTGATGTGTAAAAGTTCAAGAACGACACACGTATGCTGACGGAACTTGAAATGCTCGAGCATACGAACAACTCGACTTGTCCCGCCCTGTAGTCGATCTAGAACTTCAACTTCCAGCAAGGCTTGTCTCGAAAATTTCGGATTGTTATTAATGACTTTAAGCGCCACCATACGTTTACTTTTATGATCGAAGCATCTAATAACTTGTCCAAAATTACCTTGGCCGAGCGAATCCATCACCTCAAATTGGAATGCTACGTGCTCCCCGCGAATTATCTTGAACACTCCGTCGTGAGACTTGGACGAACGAGAGTCCATGGACGAAATTATAGTTGATGTCAAATGTTCTTGCGTTCTTTTGTCGTCCTTATCCATTGGGACATACCATACACGTTTGTAGCGCATGATGTCTTCTCTATCAATCTTTCGCATTCGGCGCCACATTTTTTTCATTACTTCGGTGGCTGGAATTCCCTGGGTAGAGTCATCCACCGACGTTGACACATGGTGGTTTGTACCTACATTACACGTGCGCCTCACGTTCTTTGATCGAGGCTTATCGCTCGGTGTATCTAAGTTGCTGCGTTGTTTTGAGCGCATTCTTGCGCTTAGCGGTGGCAGCTTCGGTATAAATTTCGGGCTCAGAATCGTTGACTCGAGGCATGGTGGGCGAGCTGTCTGCAGCACGTTGCGAAAACGCGATTTGTCATGTTTCAAACGCCGTGTTGTTCCTTTACTTGTACATTGTTTGTGTTCTCTCACGGAATGAGGCGATGTGAGTTCAGTCAACGCGAGCCTTGGGCATCGCAGGGGCGTGGCTACAGAACTTTTACTGGCACATGGCGCGCGTGGCGCGCGCGTATACGGTTCAGTAGATGCTTCGTATGTCGCATGCCACGTCGACTCTGGGGACTTCGGCATGGGTGTTTGTGAGAGGCGTGTCTTCGCAACAAAAACATAAATAGCCACGCAGTGTTAACACTGCGTTAACGTCATATCAGCCATCTTGCATCGATTCGGGCTGTTACAAAATCCCCACATTGCTGAGGGACTAAATCCTAAATGTCTCATTTGTGTGTCTCATTTGTGTTTCATTTGTGCTTTGCGCGCTTGATCGATCAGAGGCTGCAATTCTCCTTTTGCTGCCAATTCTTTCAACAAACTTAAAATCAACGGAAGATAGTTGTGTCTACGGCGAATATTTTCATCGCGCCATCTCGCTTCTTTCGCCTCTTCTCGCTCTAATTGTGATTCAATTTCACTTTTTTCTCCACTGAAATCCGCACCTGACGTTCCTAACGCACTCAGTTCAGCCAAACGCGCACGCAGATGCTTCCGGGCATCCTCTGTAACTGCCAATAAGTTGAATTTGATCTCCTGCGTCGCGTAGTTTTCTATCCGACGCTGAATCGCGGGCACGGCAACTTCCAACCAGTTTGAATCGCCGAATGGACCGTGGTTTATCGGTCCTTCGCGTAATCCGTCTAATTCAAACACGAAACCATCCTTTGGCACGTACGCTACAAAGTGAAACACATCATCGTCTTCTCTAGCAGGACGGGACTGAATCACGATTGGTTCGGGGCGAGCAAAAGAATTATGCGCCGTACGAATTACCTCGCTGTTCGACACCGCCAACCCTTTCGTTTCCGCGTCAAACTCCTGCGTGAACTCACGAAATTGACTCAACTCTTCACCGAGTTCAACTCGATCGTGCGCATTTAGTAGCACCGAGAGTATTGCCTGCGTCGCACATGCATTTGTGACGACTTGTTTTGCAAAGAAAAGATCCAGAGGAGCTTCGTGATCGATGGTGGCTTCATAGTTGTCATTTTTCGTCCACTTGAAGAGGAAAATCAAACCCAACACAGGTTCGACGCTCACGAGGTCGGCGACGTCTAGCGAGTACAGCTCTTCGAAACCGACATCTTTCACTCCGATATTTCGAACAAGTTCAGTAAACACGCCCGGGTCGCTTTCAATTGTCGTCCAGTCCATTTCAAGACTGCGAGGCGTGGACTGAGGGCTGGGTTTAAGCTGTTTACTGTTTTAAAAATTACAACTGAACTCCGAGTCGTACCCGTCTATTCCATAATATCGTTCGCCGCGGCACCGAAACGATTCCAAAATCCACCTCCAGTGGAGACTTCGTTTCTAACTTCGCGCTCCTCTTCCACTTCACCCTCGGCGAGGGCATCCATATCAACTTCTTCGCCTTCCGCGAGCACGCGGCTTTCGACGATGACTTCATTTCCATCTGAGTCATACTCAATGATCTCTAAAATCTCTTCCGTTTCTTCAATCACGTGATCCTCGATGTATTCTTGTTCGTATTCTTCTGGTTCATCATAATCTTCCTCGTGACGTTCATACGTTACCGTAGTCTGAGACACTCGCTCCTCCATCTTCAGCGGCACCGGTTCTGCGACACGCGGCGCAGGTGGCGGCTCCCGTACTGGTTCTGGTTCTGCGCGCTTCGGAATATCGGGAATGACAAAATTTTCTTCGCCGATATCAAAGTTAATGGTTTCCGAACCAATCACCGATTCTTGTACGACTGGTTCCTTCTTCAACACAAGCTGGTCGCGTTCCGAGCGCAACTCGTTGATTTCTTCCATCTGAGCTCGACAGTTTTCATTGCACTCGTCGAGTAACTTTTGAAGCTCAGCAGATCCGTCAACAGGCTGCGTCTTGGCCAAGGCTAATGCTTTCTTTAACGTCGCAACTTCCATCTTCAGCGAGATGAGGAATTCTTCCGCACCTTGTGCACGTTTATCGTTCATCTTTGCCCAGTTTTCGGTGTACTCGAGCGCCTCTTGATTTGCCCGCGCCTCCTCCTCGAGTGCGGCGATGTCCTCCTTGGCCGCAGCGAGCTCGGCTTCTAACTGAGCGATTCTGGCTTTTGAGGCTTCATCATCACCCGTATTCTCCTGTGCCTGAGAAGTCGCGGCAGCTGCCATCTTGGCGTCATCGAGGGCGTCTTCGAGATCTTCAATCTTTGCCTTGAGCGCGTCGACTTCAGCAGTCATCGTTTGCTCGTGAGTTGTTTTCAAAGAAACAATATCAGAACGAAGTCTAGCAAGCTTTGCATCGCTCGCCTTGTTCAACCTGTGACTTTCGAGCATCAGTTGTTCTTGTTCCGCTTCGTGAGCTTTGACTTCGGCGCGCAACTTTGCAAGTTCAACTTCCGCATCGTTGAGTTGTTCTTGCGTTCGTTCAAGCTTGCGTTGAAGCAAGTCGGAGTTTTGCGAAGCTTCAATTTGGTAGAAGCTGAACTCACTCGACACAAATTCCTTGGCGATACGCAAACGCTCGATTTCCTCAAGAGCATTGGTCAACTCCGCGTTTAATTTTTCGCTCTCCTTGATCAAATCGCCGCTTTTTGAGCTCACGCGCTGAGCCTCCTCGCCGAGCTCAGCCTGCGCCGCTTCGTACTCGAGCTCGCGCGCCGCAAGCTTATCGCGAAGCGTTTTAACCTCCCGCTCCCGTTTACCACGTTCGGATACGATCTCGATTTCTAAGTGTTCCACCTTGGTTCGGAGAACTCGGATTTCAATGAGTAACTTGCTGGAATCGCCGTCAGTTGGTTCCTTTGAGCTACGCTCGAGTTCGTCGAGACGAAGTCTTAATTTCATCATATCAGAAACAGCCACATCGCGTGACTCTGTCATTTCCTTGAGGTCACCTTCAAGATCTTCAATAACTCTATTGTAGTGACGCTTGTCACTACGAGAAGCCGCTAAAAGCTTTTCCTTTTCATCCGCGTGTGCACGGCGCAGCTCAATGATGGAATTTTCAAGTTCGCCAATGCGCAACTTCATCGCGTCGAGAGCAGACGTGTCAACTTCAGGTGCAGCAGCTGGCGGCTGAGATTTCATCTTCGATTTCTCATGATGCGCCGTAGCGAGTGCGTCTTGAAGAGACGCGATTTGTTTCTCAAGCGCATCCTTCTCATCCGCATTTTGAGACTTCACGTTGGACGCCTCAGCGAGTGCGTCTTGAAGAGTTGCGAGTTGCTTCTCGAGCGCATCCTTTTCATCCACGTGTGCGCGGCGCAGCTCCATGATGGAGTTTTCAAGTTCGCCAATGCGCAACTTCATCGCGTCGAGAGCAGACGTGTCAACTTCAGGTGCAGCAGCTGGCGGCTGAGACTTCACATTGGACGCCTCAGCGAGTGCGTCTTGAAGAGTTGCGAGTTGCTTCTCGAGCGCATCCTTTTCATCCGCGTGCGTGCGGCGCAGCTCAATGATGGAAACTTCAAGTTCGCTGATGTAGATTCGTCTTTGTTCAACTAGGCTGTCCATGGATACCTTATCGACTTGTGCTTGAGCATTCATACCTTGCAACTCTTCCACTTGTGCACGTAGCGCTTTGATTTCTTTATCGAAATCTTCAGTGTTCACCGGCTGCGCATCCTTGATTTGTGCATTCAACGACTGAATCGTCTTCGTCGCAACTTGCGCATGCAAAACAAACTCCTTCTTCTGCGAAATAGAGAATTCTCGCGCCATATCGAGTAGTCGTGTGCGTCGCTGGTGTTGCAAGACCAGATGAAGCAGGCTACTCCAGCGAATATCAGCCCGTCGCGACTTCGACGCAAGCATTGCAGCGTCGTACGCGTTTTTTAAATCGCTGAGGCGCGACTGCTCGTGATCAAGCAAACGCGTTTGATCTTCTAACTTGCCGTTCGCGTCTTCTAAATCTGATCGTAACGCACGTACTTCACTGCGCAAACGAGAAAGTTCAGAAGATGAGTTCATGTTTGTGGAATCCAGGGATTCCTCCAATCCGAGGAGAGATTTCTCCAACTCTGCGATACGAGCATCACGACTCGCACAAATCTTGAGCGCTTTGTCGAGTTCAATCTTGTGCTCATCACGAGCAGTGTTGGCAAACTCGAGCTGAGAGCGAATTTCAATCAGCTTGAGTCGAAGCGCATTGATATCTGCTGTCGCCGCTGTTCGCGCACGTTCAAGTTCTGTTTCGTTACCAAGCAGAAGCTCCTCAAGTTCTTCAATACGCTTGTCCCGGAGACTTAACGTCGCACCATGGCGCATCTTTGAGGCGGCGTTTTCCTTCTTACGAAGATCAGAAAGATCAGCCAACTCACTTTGAACGTTCGTCAATTGAACTTCAAGCTCTGCGATTCGAGCATTAGCGTCGCGAAGGCTTGCATCTCTAGCTGCGAGTTTCTCGTTCAATGCCAACGAACCACTTGAGGCGTCAGACTTCGCCTTCTCCATATCACTCTCACGTTCGAGCAACGCGCCTTCGAGCTCGCTAACTCGCGCATCGCGTGCAGCGATGGTATTCTTGAGTAGCATTATTTCCTTCTCCAGCGCCACGAGTTTTTGCTGCAGTGCTAACAAATCATCCGCCGCACTTGTGTTGGCCTCCGCTTGAGCATGATTTTCGAGCAACAGCCCTTCAAGTTCCGTGATGCGAGAGTCACGAATAGTCAAGGTACTCGTGTGTCGTAACTTAAGAACTTCGACGTCCTTTTCATGAACTTCATGCGTGTCCCGAAGCTTCGTCTCGAGCTCAGAAATCTGATCATGTAATGACTTGATGGTCTTCGTCGCAACGGCACCGTGCAGGACGAACTCTTGCTTCTGCGATTTGACAAACTCGCCGGCGATGCATAAGAAACGAGTGTGGTGATTCTTCACAGCCGCAAGATGGGCAAGCTTGATCCAAAGTGCTTGAGCACGCGCGGACTTGGAGGCTGCGGCGGCTTCTGCGGCAGACTTTTCACTCTGTGCAAGTTCCGCAAGTGCGGCTTCGAGCGCACTACGGAGCTCACTAAGCTCGCGTTCAAGAGATGTAGTCCCGTCCGCAACGCTTGACTTTGCTTTCTCCAAATCGCTCTGGCGTTCAAGTATCAATGCTTCGAGTTCGCTGATGCGAGCGTTGCGTGCCGCGAGAGTATCGGCTGCTGACTTTTCACTTTGTGCGAGTTCCGCAAGTGCGGCTTCGAGTTCCTTCTGTAACTTTGCAAGCTTTGCGTCGGCGCGATTTTCCGCAGCTTTGCCTTCTTTGATGGCCATTTCTGCTTCATTTTGTGCAGTTTTCAAAGCCTCGCGGAGTTCAACACATTCTCGGCGCAAGCTAACGGCATCGTCTGTGGCGCTCGATTTCACGGTCTCATATTGCGAAACTGAGTCAAGCAAGAGCGCTTCGAGTTCTTCAATGCGCTTTTCTTTCAAAGTCATGAATGTCGCGTGACGCATTTTGAGAACGACGAGCTCCTTTGAGTGCGATTTGGCAATATCAGCCATTTGTTGCTGTGAATCCGCCTCCGCTCGTTGCGAAGCAGCCTCCAGATCACCAATCTTCTTTTGCAACTCTGTAATTTGGTTCTGCAAAGATTTGATTGTCTTCGTCGCGACTTCGCCGTGAAGAGTATATTCCGTCTTCTGTGAAGCTGCAAACTCTTTCGCGGAGCTATAGAATGAGTTAAACCGACCTTTCGCTTTTGCTTTGATGATCAATATAGACCACCGCGCAAAAATACGCGCCACACGTGACTTTTCAACTTCTGCAGCGTGCGTCGTCGTCAACACTTCATGGTCATGGCGCAACGCCCGCAGCTCTTCTTGAATTTGTGAATTGCTGTTCAAATTAGCTGATTTTGTCAACTCATTCGCGGCTTCCAATGACTTGACGTCCGCGTGAAGTCGATCCAACATGCTTTCAAGCTCGGTAATTCGAGCATCCTTCGTCAGCAAGACTTTCTCGCGCGTTTTTGCGGCAGACTTGAGATCTTTAAGTTCGCGCTCAAGTTTTGAAATGACACCGCGTAAATCATTCACCTTTTCAGAGTCCATTTTTTTGTCCAATTTGGAAATTTCCTCTCTGAGGGCGGCTTCACGTTTTTTGGCCTCGCGTTCAAATTTCTCTTCACGCTTCTTCGACTCAGCTTCGGTATCCTTAAGTAGCTTTTCGAGCTCACGAATACGCGCGTTCAACCCATCGACGTCCTTCTTGCTCTTCCCTTCGGTATCTAAAGCAGCCTTTTTGAGCTTCGCAATCTCCGCATTCAGTGAAGAAATCTCGTTCTTCTGAGCGTCGATTGTTTTCTGCAGCTCAATATTCTCCTTGCTCTTTTCGTCGGAGTTCATGCCAATACTTGCTTCAGTATCCTTAAGTAGCTTTTCGAGCTCACGAATACGCGCGTTCAACCCATCGACGTCCTTCTTGCTCTTCCCTTCGGTATCTAAAGCAGCCTTTTTGAGCTTCGCAATCTCCGCATTCAGTGAAGAAATCTCGTTCTTCTGAGCGTCGATTGTTTTCTGCAGCTCTTGAGCACGTGCTTTGCCATCCGCGTTTGCTCGCTCGAGCTTACTCTTCAGCGTGGCAACGTCATCGTTCAAGGAGCCTATCGTTTTCTTGTCGTTTTCAGCACGTTTGCCCGCATCAGCCAGCGATCGATTTGCTTCATCCAAGCGCTTTTGCAGCTCAACGATTTCGTTTTCAAGACCTTCCGAGTAACTTGATTTCGTTTGATGCGCAGAAGACTCATATTCATGCACCATCGATTCGAGCGCGTGAATGCGTTTACCGCGAGCCTCGCGCTCCTGGCGCTCAGCTTTTCCCGCCTTTGAAAAGTCGGAAGCCAGGGTAAGGAATCGACGATGCCGGGCTCTAAAACGCAAGAGCGCAACAACCGTTGTCCACCGAAGCACTGCTTTTTCCGAGGTGCTCATCTTTTCAAGATTGCTTAAGTCGTCTCTTAAACGCACAGCCGTTTCCGTCGACTCATCAAGCTTGGCCTGTACGTCGGCAAGTTGAGATGTCAGGGACTTTAACGTGCGCTGCGATACTTCGGTGTATACACGCAACTCATCTTTTTGCGCCTTGCTGAAGTCCTTGGAAACTGCAATCAAACGTTTGTGACGTTCCACGTCTCGCAATTTTCGCACTACGAATGACCAGCGAAGCTCTGCACGCTCCGTAACCATGGCCTTGTGCTCGCGATCTGCGGCAGACAAACGCGCCTTGAGCTGTGCGATCTCATCTTCTAATTTGCTGGAGTAGCTTGTCTTAGTCTCGTGCAGCGATGACTGATAAGCAAGTGCAGTAGCCTCGAGCGCGCTGATTCGCTTTTCGCGTAACTCAAGAGCATCAGCGTGGCTCGCCTTGAGTTTAGCAATGATTTCTAAAAGTTCGTCATTTCGATGCGTAAGCTCCAAGTTATGTCGTTCTGCCTTACTTTGCTCGGCGGCCGTACGTCGCATTATGGACTCTGTACCCTTTTCAGCGATCATAAGAGAGTTGCGTAACGCATCGTTTGCTTGCTTCGTTTCTGAAATACGCGAAGTTGCGTGTGCGGCGTTCACTTCAGTCTGATGCCTGAGCACGTTCATCTCTTCAGTCAAAGAATCAAGTTCGCGCTTCGTATCATCGCGCAATGCCTTCCCTCGATCGAGATCTACCGTGAGCAACGCAACCTTGGCTTGCCATTCTTTAACTTCGTTGCGCTGAACGCCTTGCAGTTGCTTCAATTGACTCGCGTGCTCTGCCAGAGCCACATCGAGAGCGATTTCGAGCTCAGCGACACGAGCTTCGAGCTTAATCTTATCACTAGTGGCGTCAATCGCTTCAAAAGGTTCGGTAACTTGTTTGGCTCGGGTTTTTGCTTCTTCGTCTTCGAGAAGCTTGCATCGTTGCGTCAGCTCACGAATCGTCCTTGTGGAAGACGTCTTATAGTGCTCAGCCGCCTTGTTCGCAGCTTGATACTCCGTGACTGATCTCTGTAACTTCTTTGCCTTGATCTCTAGTCGCTCTATATCTGAAGTTTGTGCGCTCATTACTCCATATGCCTCTCTTAATTTCGCATCATCTGAACTTTGCGCTTGAAGAAGCTCTTTCTCCTTGGTACGGAGCAGGCGACGGTATTGTGCGACTTCTTCATCCTTCTTTTGCTGCAAATGTCTGAGCTGCGCCTCCAATTTGGAAACTGCATCTGCTGACGGTTCAGCGCTGGTTTTATCGTCATTTACAGTCGCAGCTGCAAGTCGCTCCTCGAGTGAACGAAGGGTATCTTGGTCCCTTTTGCGCAAGGTGTACACATCTTGCAGCTCATCAGCAGTACTGGCGAGCTTTGTTGCAAGCGCGTCGTACGCATTTTTCAAACTGTGAGCTCGGATAGTGTTGCGCCACTTCGCCACCGCAAGAGCTGCCTGTCTGTCAGTAAGATCGTGTGACTTCGCTTCTATATCGCGCTCCATGGAATCAATGCGCTCCTCTAATACTTCTATCGCTTGCTCGCGCTCACGCACGTCACGCGCTAAAGCATCACATTTATCGCGTAGCGCGCGGAGGTTGCCCTCTTTTTCGTTCACAATTGACTCGATAGACTTCATTTTTTCTTGTGCCTGCACATCATAAGCATCGATTTTCGATTGCACATCAGTAATCTTTTGAGCGCTCGATTCGTTCACAGCAGCAAGAGAAGCTTCAAGTTCGGCGATCTGTTCCCTCAGGGTGTTCATCACAGTCTTTGAAGATACAATGTATGAGTTATGCTCGCTCACTGCTGACACATGCTCGTTCTTAAGTTTTACGCTTGCTTCTTCAAGATCTTTCAGACTTCTGCGAAGTTCAGCAATGATTTCAGAGTGTCTCACGTTGTCTTGAAGACGCTCATCCTCCTTCGCACGGACATTGACGCGTTCCTCGGCCAAGGTATCCCGAAGTTTGGCAATTGTATCCGAGTTCTCCGTCAGACGTCGCTTGAGTGCGAAGTTCTGCATACGAGACATGAAGTGGGCAAAAGTAAGAGACGTTTTTCTTTCTATGAGAGTCTTCTCAACATCAGGCTCGGCAGTCTCGACATCAAAATGCACGCAGTGTCGATCACTCATACCAGCATCTCTAGTTTTCGCAAGCGCAATCTGTAAATCGTTCTCAACGAGGTTCTTTTGAGCACGAACTGCTTCTTCTCTGGCCTCAGCTTTCGCTAAAAGTCGCATCAGACGAGCGATTTCTCCTCGAAGATTTGCCTTGTCGGCGTCATAAGTCTTACGCTCACGCTTGCGAGCATCCTCAACCTCGCGGACGCGAGTTTGAGCCGATTGCAGCTCCCTCGTGTGCGCCTGAATTGCATCTTTTAGTTTATGCTCAATTATCAAAGTCGACTGGCGCGATTTGTCGAGCTCTGCCTGCATACGAGAAATTTCAGTCTTGAGTAGCGCGCTCGTTCTGTTCAGCTCTTTCCGTGCATCGTCACGCTCAGTAGCAGTCACCTTCAGTTTGGAATTCGACGACTTCAACTCGTTTCTTAAACGAGTGATTTCGTCATCTTTCATCTCGAGTGTCTTCTTTGCTGCTTCGGCGCTTAAAGATGCCTGGTGATGTGCATCCGCCAACTGAGCCGCGAGAGCAGAGTTTGACATCGACGATTTCGTGCTTTCAGTCTTCTCCTGATGCGCGCCCTTCAACTCATCCTCAAGTTTACTGATTCGATCGCGGCACCATTTGTTCTCTTTAGATAACTCCTCAATCTGAGCCTTTAGCTTAGTGTTGGCGTCATCCAACTGATCATATTTACGTTGGGCGTCCAATGCGTCTTGCTTTGCTATGCGCTTTGCGGCATCAATCGCAGCCTCAAGCGTGCGCTCAGCCTTCACGCGCTCAAGCTCCAATTTCTTTGAAAATTCCTGAGCTTGCTTAGCCAACTTGTCGTTCAAATCATCCAATTCTTTTTCAAGTGACATCGTCTTTGCACGCTCGCTTGCGAACGCCGACTTTTCTTTCGATAAGGATTCTTGTAAAGCAGCTAATGATTTTTCAATCTCAGCACGCTTCGAGTTACAGTCAGTGCAATCGCGTTTTTCATTAGCGAGTGCTTTTTCCGCGGTGAGAGCGCGGCGGCGCCATTCTGCAGCAATGTCATTCGGGTCGCCAGTTGGAATGTCAACGCGAAATTGTTCGAGCAGCGCCAGGGGCTCGATACGGAAGCTCAAGCCCATGGGATTGTCGATGCGTTTGATCAAAGGACTTCCACCGTTCGTGACCGATTCTTCCACTACATCCGCCACTTGACTCGGACTAAACGACGCAAATAATCGACTAAATGCATCGCCCTCGTCATCCTTGCCGACTGTTTTTTCCTTTTCCTTGGGCGGTGGAGGTGGTGGCGGCGGCGGAGGAGGAGGAGGAGGAGGTGCTGGCTTTGGCTTTGGCGCTTTAGGCCGCGGTTCCTCCTTTCGACGATCCACGACAGATGCTTCTCCTGTCCGCCCTTCAACCCCGAGTAAAAAACCTTGCACAAACTTCACCGGCGACGCGTTTGATTTCCCCGCGCCCGCCTCACCGCCTTCGATCGACGGCATGTCGCAACCCTCGCCACCGAATCGACACTCTAATATCATACAAACACACACACACACACGCCGTCAGTCATTTACTCTCCATACTCATAAACCTACGCGCAACCACATGCGACACACGACGCGTTCGACGCCTCAATCCATGTCACGTACTCGCCAACCACTCAAACTTGTCCTTGCGCATCGAAGACAACGTATCCTCCGCGCTCCCGCGCGCGGATGTCCACTCATCTCGACCCATCGGTCGCGTCGGCGACGACATCGCGCGTTCGATCGCACCGATCTACGGTTTCACGCCCGTACGATCACTCGCGCGAGCCGAACCCGGGCGTAACACCAACGCGAAATTGAAAATCACACCGAACACCGACTGGCGCGATCGTCGATTCGTCGCGCGCGTGCGTCGCGTGCGTCGTGCGTCGTGCGTCGTCGCTGCTCGCGCAAGTAAGGAGACGTGCGCGAAAGGTATGCGATGCGATACGTCGCGCGAGTGAACCCTTGTCGCGCGCGGCGTGCGCACAGTGTCGTCACGACGACGACGATTTCGCGAATTGCGACAATCAATCGGCCACGATATGTGGAACATTCGAACATCCTATGAGCATACAGTATACGCCATGTCTGTATCGTAGTGGACATCGAGACACGTGCATGTGGGTGACGATGTGCGGAATATGTATGATACATCCAGTTCTCGGACACTCGGATCGTATGATCATACGTATACGGCCTATGTGCGCGTTTTATCTCGATACCCGTCGTCGTCGTCGTCGCCGTCTCGCGGCGACGACACCGCGCGCGACGCCACTGTGCGCGACGACGGTGACGCGCCGAGCGCGCGCGCAGCGTCACGCACGTTTCACGCGCCGTCTTCACGCGCGCGCCTGGGGTGGTTGGTGCGTTCCCACGCCGCGCGAGCGCGCGCGGAAGAGGCGCAGAGAGTCGTTTAGCCGCGGTCCACGTGGCACGCGTTCGCGGCGCGTGTTCGCGCGGCGTGCGCGCGCAGGAGAGTGCGCGACGCGCGGGTGCGCGCGCGGGCGCGTCCAGGGCGAGTGGTTACACGCGCTCGGTGCGTTGAGGGGCGATGACGTCGCGTCAGCGCGCGTCAAAGGAGACCGTGGCGCGTCAGGCGTTGCAAGAATTTGAGCCGCAGATCCAAGAATACGTCGCTCGAGGCGGCGATGCGGGCGTGCGCGGCGTGATTGAGCGTCATTTGATGCGATTGCCGAGACAATATGGGATGGATGTGAGTCATTTAGATGATATACTAGTGCACGCGGAGATTCTTTCGAGGGCAGAGAGGGACACGAAGGATGGGACGACGCGTTCGGGGGTTTGGTGTCACGCGCGCGAGGTCGACGTGAGTAGGGGTGGAGGAGACGGTGTGGATGCGATGGATGACGATGGTGAAGCCATGGATCCGAATGGGATGATGATTATGCGTTCGGGAGATAGGAATGCGTTGCGAGGTCCGACGTTTGGGTCGAGTGTGACGCTGAGCACGATGGGCGACGGGAGCGGCGGCGGGGCGTCGTCGTCGACGGCGAAGGGCACGTACGAGGTTTCGGTGAGCGCCGGGAATAAACCACGTTTGCTTTCTCGCGTATCTGCGGCACTGTTTGAGGTTGGATTGAACATAGCTGAGGCGCACGTCTTTTGCACCGACGATGGTTTTGCGCTCGATATCTTCATCGTTACGGGGTGGAAGCCAAACGACGCGGCGACGCTCACGAAGAGTATTCAAGCATCACTCGATGCAGCTGATTTCGACGATGCGCCAAAATCTAGCGGTGATAACGCTACAGCGACTTCAGAAGGCCGCATGTCGAATCACGCGGGTGGCTCCAACTTAGATGTCATCGCAATAGATGGCGGCGAGTGGGAGCTCACGGAGAAGCAGTTGGTGTTCAACGAAAAAATTGCGAGCGGTGCGTTCGGATTGTTGTATCGAGGAAGTTACTGTGGACAGGAAGTCGCTATCAAAGTGTTGAAGAGTAACGTTTCGGATGGTCCGGTGTCGGACACGTTGCGCGAGTTTGCTCAGGAATTGAACATTCTACGAAGAGTGCACCACAAGAACATTCTTCAACTCATAGGGGCGTTGACGAAGAGCAAGACGTTGTGTTTAGTTACCGAATTCATGCGCGGCGGGAATTTACTGCAATACGTGCAAGAACATGCACCGCTGAAGGTTGCCGACGTCGTGCGATACTCATTAGGTGTGGCGCTCGGTTTGGACTATCTGCATAAGATTAACATCGTCCATCGGGACATCAAGACCGCGAACATGTTGTTGGACGACAACAACGTCGTGAAGATTGCCGACTTTGGTGTCGCCCGCGTTCAAGCGGGTGACGGAGTGACGATGACCGCTGAGACTGGAACGTATCGTTGGATGGCTCCTGAAGTCATCGCCCACCAGTTTTACAATGAAAAATGTGATGTGTACTCGTACGGCATCATGGTTTGGGAACTCGTGAGCGGCGGCGAAGTCCCGTACCCGGGATACACTCCGCTTCAAGCCGCCGTCGGCGTCGTACAACGCGGCTTACGTCCTACGATTTCCCCTGGCTGTAACTCAGTCATCGCGCAAGTCATGCAATACTGCTGGCTCGCCGACATGAACGCCCGCCCCGGATTTGAACAAATAATAGCGCTCCTTAGAAATATCCAAGTTCCGCAAGAGGATCCGGGCAAGCATGGATTTTTTGATCGCTTACGATCCGTCAGTTTCAAGAGCAAAAAGTAACCAGGAAATCATATAGCTCCACGTGCGCAGCGCGCGCACACAGCAGCGTACTTTTAATTTAAACCACACGCGTTAGAAGTCGCCTCACTCGCCGCCGCGCGCGCGTCGCGTCCGACGTCAGCGGGCCATGGCCCAACCCACGCCTCCGCGGCCGCCCGAAAGCACCCTCCTCTTCCGAATCATGAACCCAGAACTCTTCTACACCGTCCCCAAACCCGTGCTCGCCCTCGGTGCCGCCATCGTCGCCGTCGCGTGCGCCAACACCGCGCGCTTAGTGCTCACCGCCGACCCGCGCGGCGCCCTCGCCGGCACCCGCGCCGCCGCCGACGCCGCCGACGACGTCGACGACGACGACGCGTAGCGATGCGCGGCGCCCATCCCCGCGCCGCAGTCGCGACCGCGATCGCGTCGGCGTCGGCGCGGAGCCCAGTAGCCCAGTAGCCCAGTAGCCCAGTAGCGCAAAGGTGTAGCCCAACGTTGGTGCCCCTCATTTCGATGAAAACGACCAATCACAACCAGGAACGATGTCCCACCCCAGGAGGCGTTTTAGTGTTACCGAACACCCGAACGACGGCGTTCGGCATTCGCGCGCGCGACGAGCGACGAGCGACGCGCGAGGGACGATCGACGATCGACGATCGACGATCGACGATCATGTCTACCGCGTTGGCGACGACGTCGGTGTTCGCGCCCGTGGCGTCCGCAGGGGATGAGGACGCGTCGCGCGGGGCGATCGTCGGCGCGCATGATGATGCGCGCGGCGGTGGGAATCGCGCGTCGGGGCGTCGTCAGACGACGATGCGCGCGTTGTGGAGCATGGTGCAGGCGTATGCGCTGTTGATCGTGGTGGTGTTGGGGTATAACGCGATCGCGAGCGCGTTTCGGCCGAGCGCGGCGTTGGATTTGAGTCCAGAAGGCATGATGTTGGCGGGCGGCGTGGACCCGTCGGTCGTGGCGCGATCGAATGCGAGTACGTTTCGCGGGAAAACGCAGGCGAAGATGATGCAGGCGCAGATGCAGGCGTCGATGTTGAAGCATACGACGCGTGTGGCGATTCGTGGGTCGTTTAACGGCGCGGTTCGAGTCGCCGCGGGGACGGCGCGAGGCGCGCTGACGGTCGCGGGAGGCGTGATTAATCTCAGCGTGGGTATTCTCGAGCGCGTGGGATTGGGCATTGTTGTTGAGGTCGTGACTGCAGTCGCGTCTACTGCGGGATCGTCGGTGCAGAACGTGGTTTGGTTGGTTGGCTTTACGAGTTCGCCGGCAATTGATTACGGATTACTCCCGCTGTATGAATTCATCATGGATGGACTCGAGCCGTTGTACATAACTTTTGTCACAGGAACGATGGAAAAATTTGAAGACATGACGTTTTCTCTCGAGCAAAATCTCGCGGCGGTGATGCACGAACGCGTGTTGTCGAAAATCCGTTACCCGTTGCATGTGGTGCTGAATCCATTCAAGTGGCCGATGGGAGTGTACGAAACGTTCGTGCGACCGGCGTATGTCTTCGCCGCCTATCCGGAATACTATGACAACGTGCCCGACCCTGTCGCACCTATCGTTAAACGCACGTTTGGTGAACGTTGCAGAGCGAGCGCTTGGGGTGAGTGGACAGCGTGCAGCGTCGAATGCGGACAAGGCTTCAAAACTCGTGTGAATCACTGCGGGAGACGCGAATACGCGCGCTGCTTTGGTACTGGTGTCGTCGGATGTGACGGCACGTGCAATAGCGGTCGTTCCACTGATTGCAACGGTATTTGCGGTGGTAAAGCTGTCGTTGATAAGTGCGGAATGTGCGGCGGCATGAACATTGGACTGGGTTGCGACGGTAAATGTTTCAGCGGCAAGCGCGAAGATATACTCGGCAACTGCTGTGATTCATCATCCATCACATCGAGCGGTATGTGCTCGAATGATTCCAATGCGCCCAGCCATCTCAAAGCTGCGGGCGCTGGCAAGGCTCGTGCGAGCAAGAATGCGCCGCCCAAAAAGAAGGTGTCGTTTGTTCGCCGAATCATCAACCTTTTCAAATTTGTGCTCGTGCTCTTCTTGCGCATCGTGAGTATTATCGTCCAAACCGTTCTATTCGTGATTAAGACGGTGTTGCGCACTGCTTTGTTTGCATTTTCAACGGTATTTTCGGGTGCGATGCTCAAGTTGATTGGCATCTTGACGCTCGGATTTGTCGTTTTAGGAGTCGTCGACAAAAAGGCGCAAGACAGCGTCGCAGCGGCTGTCAAGCAGAACGTCCCGTTCGTCAGCAATGAAGACGTAGATGACAAATCTGACAAAACAAACACCAATGCACCAGCTGATGTGGCCGCTGAAGGGCAAACATTCAAAGAGCGTGTTGAGTCCGCCGTGAAGAAAATCATCGAGCTCTTGAAGCGCTCTGACGAGGTTCCCGGTACGGTGAAGCATTACGTGATATGGTTACTCCGACGCGCACACGTCCGGGCGCAAATGGTAGTGCCATTGATTTTGGCCTTGGTATCAGATGGACACGTTCCAACTGCTGAAGAAGTCATGAAGGCTCGCGAAGAGGCGGAGGATGCCAAGTTGCGCGCCGAGGAGCTCGAGACTGAAATTGCTAGTCTGAAGACCCAAGTACGGAGAACCATGGCATCCGAAGAAGAAAAGAAGCAGGCATTGAACTTAGCCGATCAGGCACGCAAAGAAGCAGAGGAAGAGAAAAAGCGCGCAATCGAGGAGGCTGAAAAAGTGCGCGCTGATCTCGAGCGAACTAAGGCAGAAACCGAAAAGACGCGCGCGGCGGTATCCAAGGATGCCGCCGCGCGACTCGCTGCAGAAAAGGCTCTTTTGGACGCGGAAAATGCACGAAAAGCAGCCGAGCAAGCTCGCCACAACGCCGAGCGCGATTTAGAGCGCGTTAAGACGGATTCAAGCCTCATTCGACAAGGTGCAGAGAAGGAAATTGTGCGCGTGCAGACTGAGCACAAAAAAGCCAAGGAGCGCATCGAGCTCCTGGAGAAAGAAGCGATTCGAGCGCGTGAAGAGGCGGCGCGTCAGGCCAGCGTCGCGAATGACGAAGCAGAGCGCGCGCATGAAAAGGTTCAAACCTTTGAGCGCGCGAATCTTAACACAGTGAACGCGTTGATCAAGAACAAGTCGGCGATGATGGACATGAAAGAGTACGCCGAAAAATTGGTGACGTTTTTCATCAAGCACAACGAGGAGGTCTTCACCGCTGCCAAGGCGCTGGACGTGTCTGAGTACGCGACACATATCGACAAGGGTGATGTTGTTACTGCCGTGGCGTCCAGCGTAGGCACTGGCGGAGAAATACCCAAGGAAGTGTTAGAACAGTTTTCAAGCCTGCGGAAGTACAGAGCTCGGAGAAATTCCGTCCTCGCGTTGGTCAAGATCACGAGGAAGCATCCGTCGATCGATACCCGTCGTCGATGCTGGGAAGCCTTACAGAATCTCGCAAATGGTTCTTTAACCACCGTTTGCGTGCTTATGCGTTGCGAAGCGATGTCAAACGCTATGATTGACATTCTCGAGTGGTCGTGCGGCGCCGCCGACGAAGACGGCTGCCCGTACGAAGCGATGGAATTTCTCCACGCCATGGTGTCAAACAAGTATGTCACGCAAGACAAAACGTTGCGCGAGCAAATTGCCGACCCCGTGCACGCGAGATGCATCTTAGCTGTGCTTAAAACCGTGCCGCACAACCACAGCGTGCAAGGCATGGGTCTCGGCACCATTTGGCAACTCATTCGCATGTCCAAGTACGGCGCCGAAATGCAAGGCGCGCTCCTGGCTGATGGATTGATTCGTCACATCGTCGACACATGCGAGCCTGCGCGCACGAACATCGAGCTCGCACGCGTCACATGTGGCTGCGCTCTCGCATTGGCGTTGAATAACACCTCCGTACAAGACGTCATGTTGCGCGTCGACATGCCCAAACTCTTGGTCGGCATTTTAAGTGCGCACGAGGCGATTGACTTCCGCGGCGAGTTCACCAAGCTCAGTGCGTGGTTGACGAAAAATGCCCGGTAAGCTAATATATAACCATCACACAACAGACTGTACTGTACTTTAATATAATCAATGGCGATATCATATCAGTAAAACCACACGTCGCGCCTCGCGTTGGTGTCAGTGCGCGCCTCGCCTCCTAATCGCGCTGCGCCGCGCGCACACACGTCACACGCGCCGCGACGCTCGCGCGCAACAAGCGCGCGCATATATATATAACCCGTCCACTGTTGCCGCCGTCGACGACGACGACGACGCACGCGCGCGCGCATATCAGTCAACATGATGCGTCGTCACGATGACGCGGTCGATGACGATAAAGACACCCCGCGGCGCTCCGGGACGAAGCTCTGGGGCATCGCGCGCGCGCACTACCACGCCACAGATGATATGTCATCGCCCTCGTCCTCGCGGACGTCTCCGTCGGCGGCGTCATCCGCGTCGAGTCGTCGAAGGTCCGCGGCGCTCGGCGTCGACCGACGAGGCGTCGGCGGCGCGAGCGCCGAGTTTGAGACGCTCATCAGACCTATTTTAGCGCGCATGCCGGTGAAACCCGAACGCGTGAGTGCCGTTGAAGGGCCTCTGATGCAGGTGACGCGGATTGATGATAAGACGCTGGACGTGACGATGACGACATCGTTTCGAGCGCACTTTAGCCACGCGCTCGCGGGACCGGGCGGAGGTGGAGGCGGAGGCGGCGCGGCGCGGGAAGTTTTAGCGTTACCTGATTCCGATGACCGTCGTCATGCTGGTGAATCATCCGATGGTGGAGCGTGGAACGCGACGTCGACGTCGACGTCAACGTCTGGGGTTCAAATTTCAGAAATCGACGTCGGCGAGTTTGTCCCTGGCCGCGGCGGTCGGTATTCGGTGATGACTCCAAATGATAGCTGGCGCGACGACGATGACGGTGAGGAGTCGCGTATTGTACAAAGTAATAATAGACCGTCATCGCCCGCGATTGGGTGGTACGACGATGACGATGGCGACGCTGATAAGCGTGAAAATCAAGTCATGCGAAACGCATTTACGATTTCCCCCGAAGACGTGCGTTTACACGAACGCATCGCGGTCGGTGGGTTTGCTGAGGTGTTTAAAGGCACATGGCAAGGCACCGTTGTGGCCGTGAAGCAGCTTTTAGAACGTACCAAGGAGGTGCAAGCGAAATTAGAACAAGAGGTTGAGGTGCTCGCCAAGTTGAGGCATCCAAACTTGTTATTATTCATGGGGTACTGCGCCGATCCGCCGTTAATTTGCACCGAGTTTATGCGACGGGGAAGTTTACACACGATATTAAAGACTGGGCAAGCGCTAGAGCCGGCGAGGAATTATGCCGTGGCCACGGCGGTGGCGCGAGGGATGTCCTACTTGCACTCGCGCTCGCCGCCGATATTACATTTGGATTTGAAGAGCCCAAACATTCTCGTCGACGATAAGTGGCGGGTGAAAATCGCGGATTTCGGGTTGGCGCGCATGCGACAATCCACGCAAGTCAGCGCCAAGAGCGAATTCCATGGCACCCCCGAGTGGATGGCCCCCGAAATGCTCCGTGCGGAAAACTACGACGAACGCGCAGATACGTATTCATTCGGCGTGGTGTTGTGGGAGCTCATCACCGCGCGCACGCCGTGGGCAGAATTGCATCCGATGCAAGTCGTCGCCGTCGTCGGATACTCCGGGCGCGCGCTCGAGCTCCCCGACGACGTCCCGAACGCCACGCATCCCATCACAGAGCTCATCATCAAGCTCTTCCACCAGTGCGCGGCGCTTAACCGCGACGACCGGCCGATGTTCCCAGTCGTATTAGCCGCGCTCGAGCGCGCCAAAGCCGCGCTCGCGCGTCGCCTCGACGTCCCGAACGCCGCTCAAAAACCGCCGAAACCTTCATCGCACGCGACGCAACCCGCACCGGGCGCTCACCTAGACCCTGATACTACGCCCAATGTCGATGCATTGGGCGTGCACCTCGAATTCGTATCCCTAGCTGAACCAGACGCGACGTAGCCGAGCGTCGCGTGCAACACAAAACCAACACCTCAGCGCCTCACTGCGCGCCGCCCACGTCATGGCTACAACCTCCGCCGTCGCCTCCACGTCGCGGCGGAGCGATACAGACAGCGCATACGTTGCAGGTGCGTGCGTTGCGTCGATGTGCGACGTCGCTCGAGACGCGTTCGCGACGACGCGACGACGATTATGCGCGCGCGGGAAATTATGCGCCGTTTATGAAAAAGTACACACGCGAATTGGGTTTCGACGACGCACGGCGCGGGTAGTGGAGGAACGGGCGCGGTGCGCGCGGGGGCGCGGGCGTGAGGGGTGCGTGCGCGCGTGCGCCTCGCGCCGCGCGCGCGTGCGATGGGTGCGGCGCCGGTGGGCCGGGGGAGCTCGAGCGGGGGATTGAATCTTAAAAGTTGAATGGCGCGCGCGCGCTCTGGAATGTAGACTGACCGATACGTGGCGTGCGCGTTCGCACGTGTGGGACATGAATAGATACGTTACCGATGTATGCAACGTTTGCGGAGGACTTGAGTGGGTTCTTTGGGAAGTGGACGACGACGACGCAGACGCCGTATTTGAAGCGTTTAGGCTCGCCGCCTCGGGAAGGTTCGTCGACGAACTCGCTGGTGCGCGAACCCAAGTGGACGGATGAGACGGATGAGGACGATGCGTCTTTATTTAGCGACCGAGATGAGACGCCAGCGAAGCCCCGGGGACGAGTGAGGCGGCGGTTGAGTATGGAGCAGCCGCGGCGGCAACCGTTGGAGCGCGTGGCTCGGTTAGCGGCGAGGCGCGCGCAGCACATCGCGCGCGCCGTACGCGGGTTTGTGAGCTCGCGCATGGCGTTTGAGAGCTTTAAGATGTTTAAGGTTGTTTCGTTCATGTTGAGTCTGACGTTGAGTACGTTTGAGATTCCAAGACAAATGTTTTTGATTCCGCTCGTCGTCGGGCGTCGACTTCGCGTGGTGCCTCCGTGGGTGTTTGCGATGTTTGAAGCAGATGAACAAAAGCCAAAGGAGGAATTTAAGTTTCCGAAGCTACGATGGAATGCGTTGAAAGTTTGGGAAAATGTAGAGAACGTCGTTCGTACGCAGAGGGAGAAGTTGCAGCGAACCGAGAGCGCCGCGGCGATGGGTGAGACAGAGGAACGTAGAAAGCTCGTCGAGGCGCTCATCGCCGAAGGACGAGCGCACGACAAGGCGTGTGATTCAGAAAAGTCACAGTTGGCGTTTGAGAAGGCGCTTGAACTTCGTCCTGAAGATCCAGTCATCATGGTGTCTCTCAGTAAAGAGTTGAGCGATCGTGTGTTTGACCACGAAATTTTCCACAACAAACCGTTGGCGCGTAAATTCGCAAAGGAAGCGAGCGATTTAGCCGAACGCGCGCTCAAGCACGCGCCGCAAGACACGCAGGCCTACATCGCCCTCGCCGTAGCCAACGCGAGGTTGAGCATGTTCAGCGAGGCGCGCCAAAAGGTTGAGCTCACGCACGTCATTAAAGACAATTTGCGTAAAGCGCTAGAAATGGATCCAAAGAATGACTACGCGTTGCACGTCTTGGCGCGATTGGAACACACAATGTCCAACATCAGTGGGTTTACGCGTTATTTAATCAAGGCTATTTACGGCGCCATAGAGCCTGCGACGATCGAAAACGCTGAAAGGTACTTCAGACAAGCGATTGAAATCAACCCCAAGCGTTTGATTCACAAAGTCGAGCTCGCCAAGTTGTTGTACGAAGTCAAACGCTTTGACGAAGCGAGAGAAGTGCTCATGGATTCGTTAACGTTAGAGATCGAGGACATCAACAGCGTACGAACACGAAAAGATGGCGTTGAATTGCTGAGCAAGCTAGACAACCGCATGCTTCGTTCACCGAGTAGACTAGGATCGATGATGCGCACGCCGAGTAAATCAGCGCTCAAGCGTTCTGGGTCATCCCAGCTGTTTGCGTAAGTCAATCTCGCGTCGAGGAGAACGCGTTGATACTACATATATTTAGCACGCTCGCGCATCGTCGCGCGGGTTCAACACAGATGTAAATGTGCATGTACCATGTAACCACCGCGTTCGCGCGCTCGACGGCGCCCACCTCATGGCTCATAGCTCACCCGCGCACGGCGTCATCCTCACACCCGCTCGCGCGCGGCGCGCCCATAGACATAGCACAAACGGCATGCCCCCAAAGGGTAAAAAGTCCGCCCACGACGCGCGCATGCGCGCGGGCGCGAAAAAGCGCGAAGACGGCGACATGCTCAGCGGCATCCGCGCCGCCGCCGAGCACCACTCCGAAACCGACGGGCGCGTCGACGCCCAGCGCGGCATGGCCACCACCGTGTTCACCGTCGAGAGCCTGGGATTGAAATCCACCAAGCGACTGTCCAACGTCAAGCGACGCGGGATTGGCAGCGCGGGTGCGCATAGGAAGGGCGTCACGACGGTGCTCGCGCAAGAGGCGACGTACGACGTCGAACGTCGAGTGCGCGATGGACGGCGACCGTTGATGTCGGTTCCGCTCGGGTACGTCGAACGAGTGCCGAGTGATTTTAGAGATGACGACGGGGCGCTGACGATGATGCCGGCGAGACCGAAATGGGATTATGAATTGAAGCGCGGAAAGTTGCACGCGAGAGAACGCAAGGCGTTTGTCGCGTGGTTGCGTCGCGCGAAAGAGGCGATGATCGAGGCTGGAGGGTATGCACCGGCGTTCGAGCAGAATATTGAAGTGTGGCGACAGTTGTGGCGTGTGCTCGAGCGCGCGGACGTGGCTGTGGTGGTTGTAGATGCGAGGAATCCAATGTTGCACTTGCCGCCGGCGTTGTACGCGCACGTCACGCGTCGATTACGAAAGCCGCTGGTTGTCGTGCTGAATAAAATAGACGCCGTTCCGATGGCGGCAGTGGAGCAGTGGGCGTCGCATTTTATGGCGACGCTACCTGGCATTGACGCAGTCGTTGGGTTTTCTTCGAGAGATGAAGCGCCCGCGGATGAACGATTTTGGGACAAGAAGAATCGAGAACACGAAGAGCGCGACCACGCGGTGGAACGCATGCATCGCGCGTCGTGTATTCCCATTGGTCGTGACGCGTTGTTGCGCGTGTGTCAGGAGCTCGCGGCGAGTGGTAAGCGGTTTCAAACCACAGATGCAACTGCTGATGACCAAGACAACGACGAAGACGAGCTCAACGACGACGAAAACGAAGACGCAAAGGATTCAGGCGACGACGAAGAAGACATCGAGGCGGAAGAGCGCGCGATGCAAGCACTACGCGCAGAACAAGAAGAGCACGAACGCGTGAAAGCGGAGGGCCGAATCATGATTGGTCTCGTCGGGCATCCTAACGTCGGGAAATCATCCATGGTGAACTCTATGCTTGGACGGAAAGCGGTGAGCGTCAAGGCAACTCCTGGACACACCAAGACTTTACAAACGCTCATCTTGGACGAGAAAACGTGCTTGTGCGATTCGCCAGGGTTAGTGTTTCCACGAACGGATCTCGGGCCTGCGGAACAAATCATAGGGAATCTCATACCGCTTCCAGTGGTGCGTGAACCATTTAGCGCGATTCGCTGGCTCGCCGAAGCCAAGCTCGTCGGCGCTGAACGCTGGGAAGCGATTCAGCGAAAGTATAGCGGGTCGAGTGATGGCAAGCTCGCAGCATCACTCGCAATGTCGATGACAGGTGCGCTTAAAGTGCGCCCAACGACCGACTACGATCCAGAGGTTATTGAGCTTTTGAATAATGAGGATTTAACTGGCGAAGCTCTTCCGTGGTCGCCATTATCGATGTGTCAAGCGTACGGCAAAATGCGAGGATTCATGCAAACGCGTGGAGTGGACTTGCAAAAAGCTGGACAGACAATACTTGCGCTCGTGTTTGAAGGGAAAATTCCATACGCCATTCCTCCACCGTTGGGCGCGCCAGTTGTACGCGAGAGGAAGACGGCGTACGTCGTCGACGACGAAGTCAGCGACGATGACACGGATGACGATGACATCAAAGTGACTCGTTCTGGATTCGCCGCACTCGCTATGGACTCTGATGCCGAAGAACAATACGCGTATTCGTCCGATGAAGCAGGCGGCGCATTTTTGTCGATGAGTTCCATCCTACAACCAGAGGATTTCAAGAAGGAATCGTCCAAACGTGGCTCGCACAAGAAGCGCGCAAACTTTTAAACGTGTACTGTACCGATACGTGTAGCGTGTAAAATAGACGAAGCTGTACTGTAGACGAAATTTCACATTGCATGCGCTAAGAGGTTAATGTTATTCGTTCGACACACTCAATGTGAGCTTTGTTTAGATGATGTTTAAAATCTTGAGCGCGATGGAGCCGCTGACGACGCCCAACGCGACTACCTTGAAAGAAGATCCAATCGCATCGACAACCTTGCCAACCACAATTTTGAGAACGACGCCGCCGACCAACACAGCGAGCGCGGCTTGCGCCGCCTCTTCGCCGACATTCTTCACGTCTTCTGGCAAGAGATCCACCGCTTGTCCGACGACGCCCGCGACGGCGCCGACGGCGCCCGTCGCTCCGCTCGACACTGCTTGCGTGTCAATTTCACCCGCCTTTGTCGAAAGCGACTGCACAGTCGACATCAACGATTCTTGAGACAACTCCCCAGTGCTCAAGTACGAGTACCCAGTCAACACCGTCACCAACGCCAACACTGGCGGACCCCACCCGAGGGTCGCCGGTTTCGTCTGCGGAAGCTCCCCCGTCGCGTTGTAAATCTTAAGCCCCTTCTCGCCACCCGGGAACCCACCCGCGAGCACACCAAAATCTTTTTGCAAATTCACCTCCTTCGTCTCTCGTCGCGGTTTCTTCGCCTTTTCAAGCGCTTTCGCAGCGTTTTGTGCGTTGAGCTCCTCGCGGTAGGCTTGTAAACCGACTTCGCCACCCGCGAACCCGCCCACGGTCAAGTTATCCCGCCCCGTCTTCGCGAGCAATCCGCGGCCGTCGTCCTTGATGTACTTGCCCTTCCCGACGTAGTACTCGTCTGACTTGCCCGCGGCGCGCGCGGCGCCCGCGCGCGCGAGAGACGCACGACGACGAGGACGATCTTGGGATGAGCTTATCCGGTGCGCGAATGCGCTCGCGCGCGACGTCAAGGGCTGGGCGGACATGGCGCGACGCGAACGATGCGTGTGCGAGATACGATGCGAGTCGTGCCTTTGCGTGCGCGGCGAGATCCGTGCGCGATGAGGCCGTGGCGTGGCGTCGAGTGAGGCCGAATTCGGTGAATGATGCAACGACATCTACACACAGCGACGCTCGACGTTTGGCACGGCGAACGAGCGCGCGCGCCGAACGAGCATGGACGTCGACACGAACGCGTATGACGTGCTCGGGTTGGATTTCGCGTCGGCGCCCGATGACGGCGCTATCAAAAAGGTGCGTCGATTGAAGACTTGGTGATTGTGTTGTGCATTCGTGTTTGGAAAGATGTCGGTGCGCGGCGATACTGACGGCGAGTATTCGTATGTTCGCGCATGCAGGCGTTTCGTAAATTAGCGCTCAAGACGCACCCCGATAAGCGACCGGCGAGCGAGCGCGAGGTGGCGGAAAAGGAGTTTGACGTGTTGCAAAAGGCGTACGACGCGCTGAGCGACGTGGACGCGAGGCAGGCATTGGATGACGTTTTGCGCGCCACTGCGGTGAGAAGGGCGGCGCATGCGGCGAGGGATGCTAAACGCAAGCGTGCGGTGGAGGATTTAGAGGCGCGTGAGCGTGCGGCGGCGGGATCGAGCGGGGCGCTGAGCGACGAGCAAAAAGCGCGCGAACGGTTGCGCGTGGAGCTCGCGAGATTACGTAAGCAACGCGAGAGTTCGCGTCGCTACACGCCAAGCATGGACGAGGGCAATGTGGCGAGTGCGGTTGTTGAGGCGCCTGAGCATTTGTACCGATCACTCAAGGCTGTGTGGCGAAGAGACGACGGTTCGGACGCCTCGGCATATTCAGCTAAAAAGCTGCGGGATATATTTGAAACTTTTGGCACCGTCGAGGACGTGGTGTTGCGCGAAGGAAAAAAGAAGAAAGGTAGCGCACTCGTGGTGTTTGCTACCATTGACGCGTGCGTAGCGGCATCGAATGCGACTAGCGGAGATTTAAGCAATCCATTGGTCGTCACGCGAGCGGCGATACCGGCGAAATCTACTCAAGGCGCGGCGACGTCTGTGACAAAGCCCGCAGACTCGACGCATGCGGAGAAGCCCAAACCGGCTGCGCCCGTTTCGGCAGCGAATAAGGATTTCGAGAGCATAGTATTAGAGCGCATGAAGCGAGCACAAGAGCGTGCGCGGCTCGTAGCCGAAGCGGAAGCAGAGGAATAGTATTTAGGTGTTGTTAGCATTCATTCGCACTCTTAGCCGTGAGCGATGAAACTCTCCATGCGCGTGCGCGTCATCAGCGTTCTCTCTTATCTTCTATTCATTAAACTAACTAAATTGTAATCGTCCAGAGCGCGGCCGGCTGTCTCGAGTTTCCATCGAAACCGACGGTGTCGCGCCTTTTACGTCCGCGCCGCATACTTCTTCGTCCATTCGCGCGCCATCGCGAGCGCACCTTGCTCATCCGTTTTCCAATGTTCCGCCACTTGTTCACGCAATGGATCATCCGGATTTGGCGCACTCATCAGCGCTTGCACGCTCAACAAAATCGTCCGAATCTGCAACGCCGGGGACCACTTGTCCTTCAACACATCCAAGCAAATCCGACCGAGCTTATCAGTATTCGGGTGATAGATCTTCGTGCGAAAGAACACTTCGGGCGGTGCCATGGGGTAATCCGCGGGTAAGAACAACTCGAGCTTGAAATCGCCGCCTTCGTACGCCGTTCCATCCGGACCTTGAATCACTACGTAAAAGTGTCGCAAGTTACTCTCGCTCACTTGCACGGAAATTCCCGGAATGGGCTCTTGCTGCAACCGTTGAGCTTCCTGTGTGCGTGCGTACGCGTTCGCGTGCGTCAGTATCTCGTTCGTTCGCCCATCTTCAGCTCGATGTCTCGTCATCCAGATCCAGACACCTTCGAACCAATCTACACCTCACGCGCCGTCGACGCGCGCGATCGCATCGGCGCTCGATCGGCACCGTCCCACGTCGCGTCCTTCGCATCGTACCTTGAGAATTCGCCGCGGTAAACCGGTGGCGTCCATCGCGTGAAGCGCACGTGCGCGCGAGCGACTGCCGTCGTCACTCTCTCGCCGCGCCCTATCTCCATGTCGACCCGCGCGCGCGGCGCCGACGCCGATGCGGCGCGCGCACGCTCGCGCGCGATTGGATACGCGTGCTGCGTCGCGCTCGCGGCGCAATACGGCGCGCAACCGCTGCTCGTGCGCGCGTTCGTGCGCACAGAGGTGTCGCGCGCGTCGCTGGTGCTCGCCACGGAGGCGTGTAAAGCGGCGCTGGCGGTGGCGATGCTGTGCGCGCGTGGGTCATTTATGGATGAGATTAAACACAGCGTCGCGCACGGGCGAGGGGTGGCGTTCGCGGCGCTTCCGGCGGTGCTGTACGCGGTGCAGAATGTGCTGTCGCAGTACGGCTACGCGAACCTCGACGGCGTGTCGTTCAACTGCTTAAATCAGAGCAAGCTCGTGAGCGCGGCGTTGTTTGTTTATGTATTTAGCGGTGTGCGACAGAGTTTTGCGCAATGCGTGGCTCTGCTCGGTGTGATGGGCGCGGGTATTGGATTGAGCGCGCAAGGAAGCGCGAGCTCGCTGAGCGCCGCGACGAACGAACGCTACGCGTTCGGCACGCTCGCGGTGTGCGCGGCGAGCGCGCTCAGCGGGCTGTCTGGCGCGCTCGGGCAGGTTGCGTTAAAACGTCATGGGAAATCGGCACCGATGTTGACGCTAGAGATGGCGATCGTGGGCGCGCCTGTGGTTGTTTTGACTGAATACTATTTCAACCAACTGGGTGCCTCAATTTTTGATTTGGGCGCGCTCTTCGGGCATTGGAACGCGTTCGTATGGATTCCAGTGTGCACTGCCGCTGTGGCTGGGCTGTTAGTGGGCGAAATCACAAAGCGATTGGAGCAGGGTGTGATTGCGAAAGGTTTCGCCGTCGTCGGAGGGTTGGTGTTGACTGGTGTATGTCAGTCGGTGATGACGCGAGGCCAAGTGCCGAGAGCGCATTTAGTGTGTTTATTGGTCGTTCTCGCTTCCGTGTACGTACACACGGTGAGTCCGCCCGTGGAACCGAAGAAGAGAAAAGTAGTCTAACTGTTTTAGTGTATCCTATTTGTGAGTTGTTGTCTAGCTATGTTTAAACTTGTTGAGCACGCGCGTGAAGACGCTCGGAGCTGATTTCGCGAGCCTCTTTCGCTGCGCCTTCTTTTGTTTGACATAATCCGTCCATACCGGTCTTTTGATGAGAATGCGCACGACGCTCACGACAATAACACTCAGGACGCTTCCTGTGAGCGCAGCAACGTTAAATGTCATGGAAAAGTCTGGCGTTGGAAGCGAAAGCAACAGCGAATTCATGTACACAACCTCCAAAGGAGACGACTGCAGCTTCGCGACGAGCGGCGTGTTCACATCCGACGCGACCGGGTCCCACAACCCACTAGGGTACATCGACAATTGCGCTGGAGGCAAATCGAACCCGCGGTTCGCGTCGGGTGGGAACTCATGGGCGCGAAGGAACCCTTTGTCGTAATCGACGCGAATGCGGAGTGTCGACGTCGACGACATCATCATCAGTTGCATCTCCAGTACCGACGATCGCGTGCGATCTTCAGCCGGCATGAACTTCATGCCTTCAATGACATTGTGGTCGTCCTGGGATACACGCGCGCCGTCGAGCTCGACGACAAGTGTGTGCATGTAGAGTTTTACAAACCATGGAAGCGGTTGAAACAATCGCACGCGCGTGCACGCCGGAAGTCGAGTCGTGTCAACCACCGCGCGCTCAATGTCAATCACTATACCTCCAAACTCGTTTCCAGTACCAGTAAGAAACCGTTCGACAAACATCGTAGGCGATTGGCTCACAGTCTGCAGCGCATCCGCGCGTATCGCTGCTTCACCTCGCGTCAAATCAAACGTGTGCAACGCTCGCGGCTCACGCACGTGCACGTACGATTCATCCGCCACGACGCACGACTCCACCGCCGCTTCATTCAACAAGCCTATTATACTTTCAAAACCATCACCAACGGCCGGAAGAACCAGCATCAACGTCTGTTCGACGTGAATGGTGTCCGCGTCCCTCGACAGCTTAGTGCCAAACGTCAAATGGTTCGCTCCAAACACCTCATACGCCGATTTGAGCGCCTTACCTAAACCACTCCTATCTCGACACGGTAACTGCTTCAACCAAGGTGCGAGATTCTCCACGCACACCGCCTCGTGTGGGAGCGTCGCATGCTTTACTATCGCGTCCGCCGGCGTAATCGCTTTGGCGTCGCCGTTCCACGGATGAAACGCGAGCGCAGGCGCCGTCACCGCCGTCGACGTACTCAGCGCGCTCAGAGACGCGCAAAATATTCCGCCGAGCATCGTCGTCGCGTTCGTCCACGCTTTGTTGACGTCATCGGTGGCGCCGTTCGGGAACGTCCCCCAAACTTCTGCACCGACAGGCTTCGCGACGACGGGTGACGTGCCCCAGCGCCGCGCGTTCCAGCGCCCGCGCCCAAACGAGAGCTCGAGTTCGTGTGCACTGGAATGTGCGAGAACGGACGCCAGGGGCTTGGACATCACGGTGTAGTGGCGAGCATCTATGGGCGCAGTTTGTGTAAAGGTGAAGACTGCGACGACGACGTCGTCAGGGAGTCGTTGTAGTAAAACTTCCTCTACGAATGTCTCACGCGCGTGTGCGACAGTGACACACGCGCATAGAACCGCGAGCGCTGCGATGGCGCGTTCGCGGACGCGCATGTCGGCCGCGCGCGCGGGACATTGAGGTGGACGTGAAAGGCTACAACTGTTTTGTGCTCTAAATACAAACTCACTGAAGCGGGAACTCGCGATTAAGCGCATCGAGGTTGCGAGCATCGACCAAAGGCATGAGATCTAATCGCCCTGTACATCCAAGGCTGATGCGCACGTATCCCCATGTTGGGCTCTCGGGGCTGGGATTCATCGATAACGCGCGCACGTAATACGGCAACGATTCTGCGTACCGCCCCTGGTTCGCGTACCCAATACCCATGTTCGCCCAAGCGCGGACGTAATTTGCTTTTAAGTCGAGTGCTCGGCGGTAAGCACCGATGGCGTCGGCGCTTTGCGTGCCGTTTGCCATGGTGGCGCCAATTTTATTCCACAGTGAATAATCTTCTGGCCGCAGCGCCGCCGCACGTTGGAATGCGTTTATGGCCTCGTCGTAATTACGAGTCAAGTGCGCCATCACGCCGAGCACGGTTTGTACATCGGCATCTCGCGGGGCTTGTCTTGCAGCTGCTTGGAACATCGCCATCAACTCTTCGGGCGAAGAAGCCGAGTGCGCGTTTACGACCGATTGAAAGCGCTCTTGACTCGCGAGCCATTCGCGTGCGTGTCCGAGCGCCTCATCTTGATCTAATTCATTCGCGTGACTCACGGCCAAAGCAAGCAACACGTTTGAGTTCTGTGGATTGACTTCGTGTGCCTTGCTCATCGCCGCGATGGCTTGCTGGTCATCGTCATTCTCTGCCTGGATGCGACCAAGATGAAACCATGCTTCGCTATTCTTCACGTCTTGTCGCACCCACGCTTCTGCAGCAAGCACCGCTTCGGTCAAAACGCCGTCTCTTGCTAGGTTCATCGTCGTTTCTTCCAATCCTTGTTGCCCCAAGTACGGGTTAGGATCGGTAAATTTGTAATTGTTGCGTTCCTGCGAGCGTTGCATGTCGTCCCAAACATTCTCCATCCATTGCGGTTGCTCGTTTGCCATTTGCTGAAATTCAGCCGCCCATTCACTAGGGACGGTCTTGAACTCGTTCGCCCAGTCTTCAACGTTCGAAGCCATAGCTTCTGGCGCTTGCATCTCCCTCGCATATTCCCGAGCCCACTGCTGTGATGCGTTGGGCGGTTGCATTTGTCGCGTTGTGAATTCATTCGCCCATTGCGCTTTTTGACGCTGCTCTTGTGTTAACGTGAATTCTTGCGCCCATTGGTCGCCTCGTGAAATTTGTTCTAGTTGCGGCGTTCCTGGCGCCGTCTGCAACCCTTCTTGACCGACGACAACCTGTCCGCTACCGAGCTTGGACATGAGCTGAGCGAATTTCGAATTCGCAAATTTGGGATCTGCATTCAACGTCGCCGCGAGCGCGCTGCTTTGCTTGGCAGTCTCTGCCGCAATACTATCCATCGGTGCCTGAGCCTCGCGCGCCTGCTGAGCAAACTCATTTGCCCATTGGTTTTCATTCATGGCTGCAAACTCTTCTCCCCATTGCGAGCTACGTTGGGCGTGAAACTCTTGTGCCCATTGATCGACGCGAGGCGGCGCGTGCATACCTGGTGGCGGCGCGTGGCGCGAAAACTCATTCGCCCATTGCTGCGGCGACTGTCGTCCAATCTGTGCGCCTGAAAACTCATCTACCCAGTGCTTTCCAGATTGCGCCGCATGGCGCTGACCTCCATATCCTTGCGCCCACCTATCGCCCGACTGTTGCGCCTCACGCATCATCGCCGCGTTTCTCGCCATCTGTGCTTGCGCAGTCATCTCTCGAGCTTCTAAATCCATGCGTTCCATAGCTGCAGTCGCTTGATTTGGGTCCATGTGTCGCATCATCACCGCACTTCGTTGCCGCATGCGCTCCTTTTCCATGAGCTCTGCCGGTGAGGCGCCGCCACCGCCAAACATTCTCTGGCCTACGAACGCGCCTCCCAGCCCAGGCCCGGGCCCGCCACCACCCGCGTACCTTCCAGGCTGCTCGACCGCGTGTCTTTGCACCGCTCTAGGATCGTCTAAGAGCCCTTCTTGAGCTAAACCTAACTCATTCGTCGCGAGCGCGTCGAACGCGCGTCCTTCTGTGAGCGGCGCCGTGCCTCGTCAGTCTCATCGTTTCGTAAACACGCACGCGAACGCTTCTAGTCCGTCCTACCGAGCGACACAAACGTACCTTGATTACCCATTGCGCGCAGTTGCTGCTCGCGCGCGTGCTTGCCGCGATCGCCGAGCACGGTGTTCGCGAGTCTTGACATCGGATTCTGCGCGCTTCCACTGGGACCCGCCGCGTCAGTGGGTTCGCACGACGCCCCTCCCGTGGCGAGGCTACGGAAATAATTCGACATGGCGCTACGTCTGTTGAACGCCAGTCGCGAAGAGGAGGTTGTGAGGAATGCGCGAGGCGACGAGTGTGGTGTGTCGCAGTTGACTCTGTCTGTTGATTACGTCTTTATGTCTGTAAACGAGTCGTATCGTGGTGAATCTGAATTTGCGTTTTGCGTGTGTTGTGTATGTGTACGTCATTCCAAAGCAGCTACGTCAATACGAGCGCAATTTCGCTCGGGGGTAAATCTTCTAAGACTCTCCAGTTGTAGAGATAGTAGTGCAAGTTGCCATCACCAATGCCAAATTTGAGCGGTTGCAAGAAGGAATCGTTCTCCATCAAATTTAGCGCGTTGAAGACATCAAAGTCGTTGGTTTTCGCCAAAATCAACGCGTCTTGCATCAAGTCTAACAATGAAACCGACGTGGCGACATTGTAATACGCGTATGCCGCCTTTAATGTTTTATGCTTGGTGTTGCCGTGAATGATTTGTGACGGCAAGTTGTAAAAGCTGATGAAGTCGGTAATCTCTTTGGTTGCCTCGTTTTCAACAACGTACGAGAACACGACGTCCTCACGTGGGAGCAACCAGTGCGCGACATCGGCTTCGTTCATTTCTGGAGCCACAGCGAACTTTGCGAGATATGCGCTCAAAAGCTTGGTCACGCGCGGTACATCCTCCGCCGTCATGTGTCGCAATCCCTCTGTCTTTGGCTTCGCGTCAAGCTTGTACATTTGAATCGTTTGCGCCATCGTCTGCGTTCGTCCGAGACGAGTGAAACCAATATCAACCAACTTGCGAATATCCAAACTTCTGTGCCAATATCGCGCTTTTGAGATAGGTTTCGGCAAAACAACGCCCGCGGTATACACAGCTTGCCACACGTCGCGTGCATTGACGCGGCGAGTAATTTCCTTAATAAGCGTCGGCGCAATTCGTTTCGATCGCAGTTTTTTATGTATGCACAGAAAATTGATCTCTGTCAATGATATCGGCGCACCATTCACGCGCAACGTCGCCGGGACTCCCGTAATAAACGCCACCAATGTCTGCGTTACCTTTAACCGCACTCCCACGTGCCAATCCTCGTGGTACCCGGGCGGTCTCAAAGCCCATTTTAAAAACTCTTGCGAGTACTGAAATCGAAACATAGCGTCGTCGTCTTCGACATAGTTATTTGTCAACAACTCGTACACCTCCTCTTGCGTCTTCGCATCCGTCATATCGCACGAACACCACTCGTATCCAGGCGGTAACGTCCCGCCCACTGGCGACACCTCGGACGCGTCTCGCGCCTCCGAAATCGCCCCTTCACGCATCGCCCCATCGCTCGTGTCGTCAGAAAACTGACCCACTGGCTGCGTTTCCCAAAACGCGTGTCTCACCGGTTCATCGCGCGCGTTTGCGTCGCCGTCTCGCATGCGTTGGCGCACGAGCGCGTCGATCACGTCGCGCAGCGCGTCCATATCATTCTTCCCACGCGCCGCGAGCGACGATTCCGGCGTGGTCGCCGCGGTCGCGTCCGACTCGTGCGCGTCGTCTACAGTCGTGCCCGCCGTAGTGCCGCGCGCAGGCGCGCGCACAGCGTCATCCGCAGGCGATGACATCGTCGCGACCGACAAGATGCGTTTTCCTCCTTCGCGTGGCTCTTCTTACGCGCGACGACGCGACGATTCAGACCACGACGCGTGATGCGTGCCGTGCGATAGAACGCGACCGTGTGCGCGTGACTCGCGCGTGCGCGTGACCCGTCACCGTCGCGCGTCGCTATGTGGCGCGCGTGCCGCGCCGCGTGCTGCCTCAGTGTCGCGCACGCACGCCACGCACACCATCGCGCACGCGCGCGCGAGCGACGGCGACGTCGACAGCCGCATCGCGAGGACGTCGGCGGCGTCGCATAGATAGCGCCCGTGCGACCGCCGCGCGCGCGCGGCCGCGCGTGGCGACGCACGAGGCTCGGAACTCATCTGTAGTGCAATAAATCGACAGCTGTTCGTGAACGACATGTCGGACGACTCAAACCCATGGTACACGGGGTATAAGGCTGCGCATCACGCCACGGGGTTCATGGCGTGGACGAGCGCGGTAATAACTATCGCCCTCGTCGCGGCGCACGTCAAGCATTACACGCATCCGCACGTGCAGAGGCACATCAACCGCGTGGTGCTTATCGTGCCGGTGTTTTCGCTTTTGAGCTGGGGATCGTTGGCGTCCGGGGATGACACCGCGGTTTACATCGAAAGCGTGCGCGATTGCTACGAGAGTTGGGTGGTGTATAATTTCATGGTGCGTGTTCGACGTCGTTTCGGTGCATCGTGTTCGCGTGTGAAAGATGGCCCGCGACTGACGTGGCGTGTGTTCGTCTCTTTGTGGTGCGCGTAGTCTTTGTGTTTGGCATACGTTGGAGGGCCTGGTGCGATTGTGAACGCCATGCAAGGGAAGGAGATAGAGCGTGGGTCGTATATGCGGGGAACGTGCTGGTTTAACGCGAATTTGGTTGTCGATGGACAATTTATTCGTCGTTGCAAGCAAGGCACGTTGCAGTTCGTCTTCATCAAGCCTATTTTATCACTTCTTGAAATCATTTTACACGCCAAGGGGACGCTGGGTGACGGGCAGATGAATTTTTTAAAAGCCTATCCATACATCTTGTTCGTGTACAACTGCAGTTATAGCGTTGCATTGTACGCGCTTTGGATGTTTTATCTTGGCGCGCGCGAGCCGCTCGCCAAGCACAAGCCTCTGTTGAAGTTTATCATCGTGAAAAGCGTGATTTTTCTAAGTTTTTGGCAATCTTTCTTTACCGCGGCGGCAGTACGCGTAGGTAGCTTATCGACGCCCGCGGAAGGGCGCGCAGTACAAGATGTTTTGATTTGCTGCGAGATGGTCGTCGTCGCCGTTTTGATGTGGTTTGCGTTCCCATACACAGATTTCGTTGATCCTAACCGGTCGAAGAGTGGATTCGTGTCCAACGTCGTCAACTTTGTGAGTGTGCGCGATGTTTTCGACGATACACAACACCAGTTTTCTTCGACGTATCAAGACTACACGCTCCATGGGGACGGGGATACGCCTGATCGAAGCGGCGTCCAAATGCGTACGTTTGCGGCGTTGGGGCCCGAGCGCAACTTATTCCGAGCGGGTTGCGGTCTAGAAGGTGCAAGCGATCTAATTTCTCTGACGCACGATCCCGAAATGGGCAATGCCGCATTTGATAGCTCCACTAGTAATACGGTCGAGACGCAGATCCAAGCAAAAGTTGATAGCACAGACTTGAGTTAGTAGCACTCGACAGTGAATAGCACGTTAGAAACACTTGTCAATCGAGTTAAGAGAGTATGTAACGGTACAGGAAGAATGGAAATAGATTACAACACGGCCGGGGTGGTCAGTCTAGAAAGAACAGTGTGACTAGCTTTTTACTGCTTTTTGCCTGGCGGCACGTGTCGAGTAACAACCGCGAGTCGTGAAACGCGAAGACGATGACTTGCTTCACCTTTGACACGATCGTGTCGTTGCAAATACGAGACGCTTGTACGAGCGGCATGTCATCATTCTCAGGCGCTTCGATGATCTGCGTCACGGATTCCAGTAGCTCGCGCGACTCTCTCGGCTGTTTTGACAAACTCTGCGGTAAAACCACGGTGAGTAGCTCTGGTTGCTCCGCGCGAAGCGCGCCTCTAATCACCGCTGCGTTCGTCCCCGTGGCTCCGGATGTATATATATGATTCCCAGTCAAACACAACGCGTAGGATAAAATTTCAATCAATTGCTGATGCAAAAATCCCATGTTCCGCGTCCCGAAGAACCCGATGTCCTTTGGGCAGTCTTGTTGAATCGCGATCAGCTCTTGCAAGTAATCCACATCTAGTGTCAATCCGCTGGGCTTGTCCGCGACCGCGCTGACACCTTTTACAACCGCCTCGCCTTGCGACATGAGCTCGTCACCACCGTAGTCGGCACCAAACGAAAACTCCAAGTCCTCGCGCGGACCGTTCGTCGCCGCGTCGTCGCCCCCGACGTTCACCGCGCTCAACGTCCCGTCGTCATCGCACGCGTCGCGAGACGACGCCCGCGCGACCAGCACCCGTCGTTCGCGTCGCAACGCGCGGTGAAGCGCGAGCATGTGGCTATTCGCGCGCGCCGCGTGCGCGCCTCGTTGAGATCGCCATCGCGAAAGGTCGACCTTTCGCGTCGCGACGAACGCCCGCGTCGACGCCGCTGAAACCGTAAACATGCGCGCGCGCGTGAACACCGTGCGATATGTCTGCGAGCGTGCGTGCGAGCGTGCGTGCGTGGCGTGGATCGATCGCCGGTTCTGTGGCGCGTCGCCGTGTGCCGCCGAGACCATCGCTGCGCGCTTTACTGCTTGGCGCGCGCGCTATCGCCGGGCGACGATGCCGCCGTTCGGCGCGTTAAGCGCGGTGGCGAGTAAAGTCAAACACTCCGCGTCGTCAGTGGCGAAGAACATCGTGTTCGGGCACGAGAGCGCGCTCGGGTTCGACGATGGGGGCGCCGAGCCGTTGCTCGATAGAATCTCATCTGGTCTCGTGCCCGTCGACCGTCGCGCGGCGTGCGAGGAGTTGCGCGATTTGGTTCGCGCGAACGCACAAGCACAACTCGCGGTAGCGACGATTGGCGTGCCGGCGCTGTTTGAGACGTTGAGAGAGACGACGGATGATGATGAGCTCGTGCGGCTGGCGTTGGAGGCGTTGTTCGCGAGCGCGAGCGCCGCGCACGTCATGGAGGACGGCACTGGGGAGTTGGTGAAAGTGAAAGTACACGATGCGATCGCAAAGGATGGTGGGAACATTGCGCAGCTGATCGGGGAGTTACGCGGGGGAGATTTTTATTCGAAATTATACGCGGCGCAGACGCTGAGCGAAGTGAGCGAGACGCGCGGAGAGGCGTTGAGAGCGAAAGCGCTCGGGGATCCGACGGCGATATCGACGCTCATGGATGCTACGAGAGAAAATGAAGTGATTCGGAATGAGGCATTGTTATTGCTCGTGGCGCTCACGCGTGGGAATGAGGAATTACAAAAATTGGTGGCATTTGAAGGCGCGTTTGAGCGCGCGTTTTCAATCATCGCGGAAGAAGGCGGAGGAGACGGCGGCATCGTCGTGCAAGACTGTTTGGAACTCTGTAACAATTTGCTTCGTGACGCGCCGAGTAATCAGACGTTGTTTCGCGAGAATGGTTTCGTGCGCAACGTGCCCGCTTTGGCGGTCGTGGAGCGTTCGATTGGAGCTGACGGCGCGAACGTGATTCCCGCACAAAAATGTGCGAATACGCTGTGCGCTCTGGAAACGATTCATTTGCTAGTGAGCACCGACGAAGATCAAACCAAACGCGAGGCGATTCGCGTAGATGCGGAACTCGAGGTCATGATGATTCAACAACGCATTGATGGATGTCGTGCGAATCAAACGGAATTAGCCAAATACGGGACGGTTGACATTTTAATTCGCGCCGCGCTTGGGGACACTGCGGTAAAAGTGGCGAGTGTTCGAATCGCCGCGCTGCGTGCGTTGGCGGCGTTGGTACGTGATCATGACGGTAATCAGACTGCGTTGTTTAGTGCATCGGCAGAACGCGCGGGGACTGTAACGGAACCAGCTTTGTTGTCATGCGGACGAACAGCGTTGCACGGCGAGACGCAGTCCGAGCGTGACGCCGCGGCTTTGGTTTTAGGCGCGGCGATGCGCGGTAATCCAGAGGGTCAGATACTTCTCGTATCGACTCTTGCGCCTACTGGGTATGGTGGCCCCGATGGGACCGATGAATCGTCGCTGGGAGGGTTACTCGCGCGAGCTTTGATGCCGAAGAATGGAGCAAGTATGGCGTTCGACCAAGCGAGCGTTGCTGCGGCAGGGATTTTGCGAGAAATGCTCCATCGCAATGACCAGAGTAGGCTTAAAGCACTCAGAGTCAATCTAGAGGGCGTGAACGCGAGATCTAGCTCATCGGAGCTGTTGCTTCCAAGGTGCGTCCGACAGCTCGCAGTGACATTCACGAACGAGGACGACAAAGCCAACGTGGAAAAGCTTCAGACTGTTTTTTTGCGTCTGCTCATTGTTTGGTTGTACGAATGCGCACCAGCCGTAGACGCGTTTTTATCTTCACCGGGACATCTTCCGGCAATCGCCGATCTCGCGAAGACGGGCGGATGTACAGAATCGCAGCACGTCGCCGCCCTCGCGTGCGTCGTCCTTGGCTGTTGCTTGTTGGAAAACTCAAGCACCGTGTTAGATGTAGTATCAGCGCGCGTGGGTCTACAAAACTTTTTCATGAAGTGGGAAAGTATGACTACGTCGGAGTTTTACGTCAACGTTTCAAAGAAGCCGAAATTACCCAAGCCTTTGACGCGCGCAAACGCATCAAATCTTGCGAATTCCATTTGTGAAGAGCTTCTCGAGTATGCCCCGGGCGGCGGATTGTACGACCACGAGATAACGATTTTCATTAACGATCTCGAGGAGCGCGTGAAGTCTAGTATTATGTCTTTGTACGCCAAACCAGCGGGTGCAGCTGATGAACCAGCTACGTCCACATTCGCCAAGCGCGTCGACGAGGACGACGCAGGATACCTGGTGCGACTGCAGCAAGCGCTGCACGAGAGCCAAAAGGATTTATCTGTCGCGCAAGCCAGGAACGCCGTGCTTGCTGAACAGTTACTCAACGGCACGCGCTCCGACGCACCGGCACAAGATCACGACGCTCGCGGTAGTCCTGAATCTGGGGCCAGAAATGCCTCGACTGAGGCACTTCACTCAGCCGTCGAGGCTGCAAAGCGAGCAAGCGCGGGAGAAATCAACGCCCTCAAGCAAGAACTCGACGACATGCGGCGACTAGCCGATGAAAGGCAAGAGTCATTGACATCACTCAGCACGGCGTACAACGGTTTAGAAGCCGAAGTGTATAGGCTTGAAGCCGAAAGTAAAGGCTTGCGCGAAAAACTTCACGCCGTCGCCGATTCGGACGGTGGTCTCGCGCCAAATACGGCGGCACTCGACGTTGCCCGTGACGCTGGTCGAGAAGAAGGCCGTAGGCTTGCAGAGGCAGATGTTGAAATTCGCATGCGTGACGCAGTGGCAGCCGCGCTCGCGGAGGCAACAAAGGCGCACGAAAGCGAACTCAACGATCTTTTAGCGTGCCTAGGTCAAGAAGAAGCATCAAAAGAACATCTATATGCCAAGTTATTAGAGCTCGGTCAAGATGAGTCCGCCTTAGAGGCTGAATTAGCGGCAATCGTCATCGACGACGACGACGAATAGCGTCCCGACAAGTAGCGACAGCTTGTAACTTTAAACAAAATGCAGCTCAAAGCACCTCAAAGCGTGCCTCGAGCTACGCTACGCCACGCCGCGCCGTTTTAACACGGCAAAGCGCGCACGCACAACATGGGCGGCGCCATCACAAAGTTTCGCGCCGGTCCGCTCGATGCGCCAGAGTGCGCGGAACTCAAGCCACACTGGGGCGGTTTTGTTGACACCTTCGTCAACACGTTACACGCCCAAGGCGCAGCGGTATCGATAACGCCCGGTCCGAGCGATGTGGATAGTGCTGGCAGTTTTCAGCGCCCCGCAGTCGGGCGCTTGGTGGCTATAGGCGATGTGCACGGAGATTTGGAAAAGACGCGAGAGAGTTTTCGCGCGGCGTCGCTCACGAACGAACGCGACGAATGGATCGGTGGTACGGCGACATGCGTACAAGTGGGAGATCAGCTCGATAGAGGGAAAGATGAAGTAGCCATTTTGCATTTTCTAGAGCGACTGAGGGGCGAGGCTAAAGCCGCAGGAGGAGAGCTCATCGTCATGAATGGTAATCACGAAACGCTCAACGTAAGCGGCAGATTTAGATATTCATTAGAACAAGGGAACGCAGACTTTACACGATGGAAGGCGAGACAAGACATCGGTAAGGCGTTGAGGGCGAGTTGCGGATTATCGGCGGGGATTTGCGAGACGCGCGTGGGGGAAGCGGCGCTTGCGGGCGCGCTACCGCCATACGTCAAGCCGAGCGAGGGCGATCGATGGCGAGCGCTCGCTCCGGGTGCACCATTGACAATGCGGTTCTTGGCGCATCAGCCTGTCGTTGTGTCGGTGGGAAATACATTGTTCGTACACGGTGGTGTACTCCCAGAACACGTGACGTTTGGCTTGGACGCGCTCAACGCAGAAATTTCAAATTGGATGAAGAGCGGCAAGAGCAAAGGCATGCCACCACTGAGCGTTCAGGGAAAAGACTCACTTGTCTGGGCGAGGCACTACTCTCATCCCGCCGAGCACAGGTGTGATTGCGACTTACTGAAGGAAACACTCGCGATGATTCCTGGCGTCGAGCGCGTCGTCGTTGGTCACACCATCCAGCATCCGCACGGCATTACGAGTGCATGCGACGGTAAAGTCATCCGTGTGGATGTGGGCATGTCTAAAGGATGCGTCGATGCCAAGCCTGAGGCTCTCGAGATTCTAAATAACGGTGAAAGTATATCCAAATGTACGATTGATGCCGACGGGGTTGTCACGACGTCGGCTCTTTTGTAAAGACCGACTAGGAGTTTCACTAGCGGCACCAGTAGATATATATGACTATAGTAGAACGTGTTGAATGTAATCGCAGCAAGTATAGCACGAGTCCTTGAGAAAAAAGAATATCTGTTTGTATTTTATAACGCAACGCGTATGCCTAGAATGGTTGGTTTTTACTGACTAAACGGAACAAACGCTTACGCGTTGGTGCACAACGTGGTACACGCAGACGCGACGAAACCCATCGGGTTAGACGCGGCCGCCGTGCCCGTGGGAATGCACGTCGTCGTTTCAGACGGGCACATGAGTGCCTTCACCCACGGGGCGAGCTTTGGCAAGAACGTCGGCGTCACGACCTCCGCGGAAGTCCCGTACGCAAAGTCACCAATGTACTTCGGCGGCAAGTGTCTCCACGTCCCATCGCGAACGCCAGTCGTAACAAAGATCAACGCCGCGTAAACGCCAGAGAAGAACGCCCACACGCACAAGATGAACAACGTCAACTTTGCGATGTTCGCCGGCGAATATTCCTTGCCGGTTTCCTCGACTTCAACCTCTTCCTTCTAAATCACACGACACCAACACGACGAACGCAACGTCAGTCATCGAAACACACGACATCAACACGATACGCGCGCTCTTCCCATCGCCACCAGTCACACGCACACGCCACCACCCTACGACGAACGCCTTCCCAACAGCCGCGCCTGACTTTTGACCCAACCCCAGCGCGCGCGCGCACCCACCCCAGCGCGTCCTCACCGCGCGCGCGACGACCGTCGCCCCCCGCCGCGCGCGCCGCGCATCGCGCACGCATTCCACGCATCCTCCGCGCCCGCGCCCGGCCCCATCCGCATCCGCGACGCGCCACGACGCGCCCGCGAAATGCGCGAGATTCGCAGACGCGCGACCCTGCGCCGCGATCGCCGCGGTCGACCGCCGACGCCCGCGCGCCGCGGACGCCGACGCGACGGGCGCGCGCGCGCGCGAGCGAGAGAATCAAACGATGCGAAATAGTCGTACCTCAGCCATGGTTCGTGCGCGCGAGTGTGTGCGGGGCGGCGCGCGGCACGGCGCGCGGTCGACGCCGCCGGGACGATGACCTTTCGTGATTGGTCGTGTCTCGAGTCAATGCAGTGGGGACTCGATGATTGGTCGATTGACTCAAGACGCCGCGTGGACGGGTTCGCGCGCGCGAATGACGACGGTAACGCGCATGGAATGCACATGGAATGCGTGCGAGTGACGGTAATATATATATACATGCATGCTGCGCGCGATGCGTGTTGCGCGTGGTCTAGGGCGAGGCGTGGTCTAGCGCGTTCTGGAGGTGTCGGTTTCGTGACACGCGACGCGGACGGCTTTGGCGGCTCCGGTGGATTTTTCCAACGTCGCGGATGCGTCCCATTCCACGGCGCCTTTGATGAGGCACGTCTGGTTTGAGAGGATGGTGGTGTACATGGCACCGCCACGAGCGGAGCATTGGAATCCTTTCAGCATTCTCGGCGGTCGGCGGTCGGCGAGGTCGGCTGCCAAAAGAGCCGGAGCGATGCCGCAACACGATGAGCCAGTGACGGGGTCCTCTGGGATACCGACATTTGGTCCAAACCATCGGCTGTAAAAGTCGAAAGGATGTGTCCTTGACGCATGCGGGGACCAGAATGGCGGCGTTAGACAGACGCACACGCCTCTGCCGCCAATTTCGGCGAGTCTGTTCATGTCGGGCACAAGCGTCGGTTGCATGTACGTGTTATGGTACGACTCGAACACGGCATCGTCAACGGCGTTTACTAATATGAATGTGTCACCGATAGAATTCCTTGACACGGTAAACTGTTTTGAATTCCCACACCCAAACGCATCTCGAACTTTGTCCGATATTTCACTTTGCTCTTCGTCGGGTAGAGGAAACGGCTTGCTCACACTCGCTTCTAAAGAGTACATTCTATCGCCATTCTCCAATCCAAACTTAACTGGCAGTTCCTCTTGTCCGTTCTTGTACAAGAAAATCAACTGGTCTCCAGTGTCCCCCTTCAAAAGGCGTTTCCACACGACGTAGTCGGCCGCCGCGCAAGACGCATGTCCGCAAAACTCAATTTCCTGCGTCGGCGTAAAGTACCGGATTTCATAATAGCATTTATTCGGCACGGGATCACCTCTGACAAGATCTTTCACTTCGCGCACGAAAGCAGTCTCGCTATAGTTCAACTCCGCCGCGATTTCCTGTAAAAGCCCATCGTTGCTGTAGAAAGGGTCGCCGCCCTTCTCTTTGTTTGTTACAAACTCGAGTAGGTATTCAAAATTAACGACAGCGGCGGGATTGCCCTTCCCTTGAGACGGCCCTACGGACTCGCGGCTCGTAAACGCGTTATAGACGTGGAAGGGCACGCGCATCACCGTCTCTATGTCTCGCCCAACTGTGAGGCGCGGGCGGAGCTCTGCGTGAAACTTGGATGATCGATAACGCACCGAACACGAATGATAGTAATTACTTCGAGTCGCGGTAATATTAATACAGTCGCACAGCATCGAATATTAGTAGATGGAGCTATCGGCTTCAGAAGAGCGTCTTGGAGAGCACTCGCACACACTTGGCCAAGATTTTCTCGTCGCACGCGGCGATGACTTCACCTTGATACGAACCAGACTCAATCGCCGCCGCGTCCGCGGTAAATTTTAATTCTTCACCCTTCCAGTCCGTCATCATCCCTCCGGCGCCCTTGACGATCGGCACGAGCGCCATGTAGTCGTACGGTTTCAAGTCGGCTTCGACGACCAAATCGCAAAAGCCCATCGCCAACAATCCGTACGCGTAGCAGTCACATCCAAACATGGGAATCTTTACTTCACTTGCCAGCTTCTCATAACGTGCCTTGTTCATGCCCTCAAACATTAACGGTGTCGTACTGTACATGAACGCGTCGCCGAGGTTCTCGCACGGCTTCACCTTGATGGGTTTCCCATTCATCGTGCTCTGTCGACCTTTCACCCCAACCCATTGCTCCTTCAACACGGGCTGGTCAAGAACCCCCAGCACTGGCTCGCCGTTATGCAGCAGCGCGATCAACGTTCCCCAAAGCGGTTTACCCGTGATGAAACTCTTCGTGCCGTCTATCGGGTCGAACACCCACGTCCACTCGCTGTCACCACCCGCGCCAAGCTCAATCCCATGCTCCTCCCCGAATATCGCATGCGTCGGCAACTCCTTCGTCACCATCGTTCGCATCACCGCCTCCGCCGTTTGATCCGCAATCGTCACCGGCGACGCGTCGCTCTTGTCCAACACCGCCAACGCATCCGCGCGAAAGTACTTCGTCGTCACCTTCCCCGCCTCGATCGCCAATCGCTTGGCAAACTCCACGTACACATCCGGCACGCCGTCGTCATCGCTGTCGCTCCCAATCGCGCGTCGCGCGACGCTCGAAACTGCGCGCGTCGCGCGTCGCGCGCGCCCTCCAACAACCTCGCGATGCGCTCGAGCGGTGCTCGAGCGCATCAATAGCGGCGCCGACGCGCCTCGCGCCGCGGTGCACGACGCCATGCCGACGATGACCGCGATCGCGACGTGCGTCTCGCGCGCGTCGCGTCTCGCTCGCGCACGAGAGGCGCGGTGTGACGCGTGGAAGTCGCCAGTGTGTGACGCGCGCATCGACGACGCGATGGCTGACACGAATCGCATCGCAAAGGAACTCCGCGAAATTGCGTCCGACACCGCGAGCGGGGTGACGGTGAGCCCGCACGGGGACTCGTTGACGCACATGAAGGGCACGATCACGGGTGCGTGAGCGCGACGCGCGACGCGCGGCGTGGATGGAATCTGTGTGTGTTCATCTGAGCGCGAGCGCGCGGAATCTCGTTGAACGCCGTACTGACATTGCGCGTGCGCGTGATACAGGACCGTCGGATACGGTATATGATGGTGGTATTTTCCATATTGACATTCAAATCGGCCACGCGTACCCGTTCGAGCCGCCAAAGATGAAGTTTTTGACAAAGGTGTGGCATCCAAACGTGAGCTCGGCGTCGGGGGCGATTTGTTTGGATGTTCTTAAAGATCAATGGTCGCCGGCTTTGACGTTGAAAACGGCGTTGTTGAGTTGTCAGGCGTTGTTGGCGGCACCGGAGCCGTCGGATCCGCAAGATGCGGTGGTGGCGAAGATGTATATGGAACAGCGCGAGACGTTTGACGCGACGGCGCGGGAATGGACGAAGAAGTACGCAACGGAAAAGCAAGTGGACCCGGTCGCGGGGGAGTTGATGGAAATGGGATTCAGTGAGTCCGCCGTGTTGAAGGCGTTGACGAAGTGTGGTGGTGATAAGAATCGGGCGTTGGAGCAGCTCTTGGGTGACGCATAAACCAAATCTATGATGACGCCGAGTTAACTTTTGATTTGATTTTACGAGACGACGACGACGACGACAATAATTAGCTGTGCTTTCTTGGCGCGAATAGCGTTATAAATAACCATACATACGATATGATGTTTACGCGCCGGGTGATGCTCGTGGCGTTGGCGTGTGCGTTGGCGGCTCATGGAGGTCAAGCTGCGAACAGTCGGCGGTTGGAAAGGCGCGTTCGCGGCGATTTAACAACGTGTTCTGGCGTTGTTCCCGCGTTGCAATTGCAAGTCAATGCGCCTATATGCTTGCGGCAGCACGTCTCGCTCGCGGCGTTGCCACTGGGTATATCTTTGGAAGATCTAGAGATAACTTCGCTGAACGTCACAATCGCAAACGTACCGCAAAGCATCCGCGGCGCGCACATCGACGCTTCAACTTCATCCGTCGTGTTCACGATGGTTCCTGAAACATTGCATAGCATGGCAGATGCTTCAATAGAGACCGCGTTGAAGCTTGAGCCCAAAGTGGAGCGTCTGGCGGGATACTATGACATTGTGTGGTACGAGCTTGAAGTCGTGTGGCCGACGTTCTTTGGCGTCGCGGATGTCGAAGAAGACGAAGTCGAAGAAGACGAACCAGTAAGCGAGACAACGTTCACGCCGTTTCCATGCACGCACTTTATCGGTGAATTGTTCTGTACCGATCGCACTTGGTTGAGTGGGTAACGTCGAATATCGGTCACGTTATGCGATATAACTCTAATGTTGCAATTGCCTAAGAAATAAAACTACTGCTCTGGCCTGCGCACGCGACGCCTGGGTACAGAGTCAACCGATTTAGCTGCCGCATCCTTGGCCGCTTGCGCTTTGCGTAAAGGTAGAGGAATCGTTGACTCCCCCGCGACTTTTTTCACGAGCTCGCGCGTCTTTGCGATGCGCTCACCGCGTGACCCTTGTCGCTGCGATGTGATTCTCGTCGTGGGCTGTCTGTTACTCGAATCCACCGCAACCCGAGCGCCCCAATCCACCTTTTTGCCACTGTTTGCGCCGCCACGACCTGCGGCGTTGTATGAACCACTAGCGCGTGTGCTCTTCGCAGACGTCGGTGGAAGTGACACCGAGCGTTCGGGCGCCTTCGTACCCGCGAGCCCGGCTGAGATACTATCGAGCAAAAACGAACGTTTCGTTGATTGCGGACCTTGACCAAAACGTCGACGTTCGCGCGCGTGACATAAAAATAACTTGCGTTTGGCTCGAGTGATACCCACGTAAAACAAACGCACCTCCTCGTCTTGATCGTCGTCGCTATCACCGTTGCGAACGAATGGTATTAGACCATCTTCAATGCCGCCGATGAAGACAGTATTGAATTCCAAACCTTTACTCGCGTGCAACGTCATCAACTTAGCCGTGTCGCCGCCTTCTTCCTCTCTACTTTCCGCATTCGTGAGAAGTGAAATACCTTCAAGGAACGCACCGAGTGCCTCTAAACCTAATCTATCTTGCATGGTTTCGTCCACATCTTGCGGCGGCTCCTTGGCGAGATTGACGAGTTCTTGTACGAATACCCATCGCTCGACTCCGTCGTCGGCATCTTGAACAAGCGTACCGTATCCGGTGGATTTGATAATCTCTTCAAGTAACTCTCCAGGAGAACTAGTCTTAGCATGTTCTTTGATGGTGGTCATGATTTGCACAAACTTGAGCACGGCGCCTCTGGCGCGCGCCGTTAATCCCATATCCTCGGCGCTCGGCAACAATTCACCCTCGTCGTTTTCTTCACTGGATTTCCAAGCCCCGTTGAACAACGCGCGTCCGAGCGATGGTGCCACGCCTTCGGGCGTACGTAAACCTTCCGCCCACGCGCTAAGCTTTTCAATCGTGGAGTTGCCTATGCCTCTCGTCGGCGTGTTAATGATGCGGTTGAGACTCACGGTGTCGTCAACGTTGGAGATGACACGCAAGTACGCGACCAAATCTTTGATTTCCTTCCTGCTATAAAACGACGTATCACCGACAACAGTGTGAGGTACGCCTGCGCGAATGAATGCTTCTTCAAACACTCGCGCTTGAGAGTTCGTGCGATACAGCACCGCTACGTCAGCGTAGCGCAAGTCGGAATCAGCTCGGACGAGTTTACGAACTTCAGTGGCGATGAATTCCGCTTCTTCGCGCTCATCCGCGGCTTCGACGATTGCAACGTCACGGCCGCCAGGGGTGTTTGCCACCAGTTCTAAAGGAGACGGAAAGGCGCTCTCTTTGATCACCGCTAGAGCCGCCGTCACGATGGTCGCCGTGCTTCGATAGTTTGTCGTCAACATATGCGTCGTGACATCCTTGAAATCGATATCAAATTGAGATCGGATGTTCGCAACTTCTGCACCACGCCACCCATAAATAGCTTGATCGGCGTCGCCCACGACAAACACAGAGCACTGCGGCTGCGCTAAAATTCTAATCAACTCGTATTGTGTTGTCGACGTGTCCTGAAACTCATCCACCAACACCTGTCCCCATCGTGTTTGATAGTACGAACGCACGTCAGGGCACATCTCTAACATGGCCACCGTTGCGGATAATAAATCATCAAAATCAAACGCGTTCGCCTTGCGCAAACCAGCCTCATACGCGTCGTACATTTCAACAAAGCGTTCGTGTGACATTTGCGGAATCGGCTTCTTCGCTTCAAGTAGCGCGCGCAACATCTGCGACCCACTCAGGCCGACTGAAGATTTAACGCAAGACTTTGCGGTAGAAATCCAATTCTTCAACGGCCCCGGTTGTGCCGTCTTCTTCGGCTCGTGAAACTGATTCACTAACACGTCTCGAACGATGGCTTTACTATCGTCGGCGTCGTAAATCGTAAAATCCCCCGTGCGCCCAATGTTTGGAATCCTATCCCCGTGCCGTCGAAGCATTCGCGCCGCTACGGAGTGAAACGTCCCCGCGGTAATATCCCTCGCGGCTTGATCTCCAATCTTATCTCGTAACCGTTCGCGTAACTCGCGCGCCGCCTTATTCGTAAACGTAATGCACAAGATCTCCCTCGGCGACACCTTCTCCTCATGAATCAAATGCGCAACGCGTCCGATGAGCACATGCGTCTTCCCCGACCCCGGCCCCGCGAGCACGCGCGTCGCCCCCAGCGGTGCGAGCACCGCAGCGCGCTGATCGTCATTTAATCCTTTCACGTGCGGCGGTTCGAGCGCATCCACGCTCGGCTCAACCACCCACCGCCCGGCATCCGACGCGCGCGCGTGCGCGCCGCGACGACGCCGCACGCCGCCCTCGACGTTCGCGCGCGCGTTCCGCGCGCGTTCAACCGTCAGCCGCGCCAGACGACGCGCACATGCGCGCATCCCGCCGCTCGGCGAGGCGATCGCCGGCGGCGTCGCGCGCATCAATGCGCGAGCGCGGCGACCGACGACGCACGAACGCGCGCGCGAATGCGCGCAGGCGCGATGTCTGCGTCGCGTCGGCGCGGCGCGCGAGCGGCGGCGCGCGAGCGGCAGCGCGTGGCGACGCGAAAGCGGTCGGTTCGCACGCGGTGGCGAATGGCGTTCCGGAACGTCAGACGTTCGCGCGCGGTGCGCATTCGTCCGAGCGCGCGCGATCGAGTGATCGGAACGTCACAAACGATCGTGCGGGTGTGCGCGACGCGCGAGCGCGGCGGCGACGCGACCGAGGCGCGGAGGACGCGTGCGGTGCGGAGACGAGGCTGGAACACCATCGGTAACGCGGATTATTCATCGTCGCGCAAAACGGGCGTGATGACGCGTAGAGGACGATCATGGCGCGCGATCGCGGTGATGATGTGTGCGCTGTGCGCGTGCGCGACGCTTCCGAGCGCGCATGGGTTGCAGAATCCGTTTATGCGGCCGAAGACGAATGGGAAAATCAGCGACACGGTGGTGCACACGCACGCTGATCCGAGCGAGCACGTGGTTGAGTTGACGTCAAAGAATTTTGACGCGCAATTGAAGAAACAAAAGTACGTGTTTGTGATGTTTTATGCGCCATGGGATGGGCACTCGAAGGCGTTTATGCCGAGATGGCAGGCGTACGCGACGACGCACAAGATGGCTGGAACGGATATTCAATTCGCCTCCGTCGATGGCACGCAGGAGAAAGCGCTCGACAAGCGTTTTGAAATCGAAGAATATCCAACGCTGATATTGTTCCGTGATGGCGTTCCCAAGACGTACGTGGGCGATCGTGAACACAGCCACTTGGATAAGTTTGTGCGAAGAAATTTGTTAAAGCCGGCGAGGTGGTTGGAAGGAACAGACGACGTCGAAGTTTTCTTGATTGGTCGAGCGGTAACAACCATTGGGTTCTTTGATAACAACGAAGACTTGGACACGTTCCACCACGCCGCTGCAGAGTTTGACTTAGACTTTGGCGAGACGAAGAGTCTTATCGCTACCCGCGACTGGAACGCGCCGTTCCCGACGATTAAAATGTGGCGCAACTTTGCCGAACCGGTGACGTACCCAGGGGACGTGAAGGACTTGGCGAGTATCAAATCTTGGATTGCTACTGAAATGGTTCCTCCTGTCGTTAAGTTCTCCAATAAAGAGCAACTCGAGCGCGTGTTCACTGGTCCGATTGGAACGAACATCTTTGTCTTCTTGCCAGACGCTGAGGAAGAAATCAACGAACTCGAGACTGAATTACAGAAAGCCGCCGCCGCGCTTCGAGGCAAGGTGCATATCGTAACTGTGCAGTATCATGAAAAGCAAATGCACGATTTCTTTAATCTCCGTGAAGAGGATGCGCCAGCGATTCGTCTTCTTTCTCACGAAATGAAGTACGCGTACAAGGGTGCTTTCATCGGCGACGCCGTCTCTCAAGATATCGTGCGATTCGTTGATGACTTTGAGGCAAACAAGCTCGTCCCAATCATGAAGTCGCAAGATCCACTGGCGAAGGATGGTGACGTTGTTCAAGTTGTTGGGAAGACGTTTAACACTCACGTCATCGACAATGATAAACACGTGTTCATCTGGTACTACGCGCCGTGGTGCAAGACGTGCAAAGCGTTGAAACCGGTGTGGGACAAACTTGCCACCATGTACAAGGACGAACCAAGCATCGTCATCGCGAAGATGGATGCAACGAAGAATGAGGCAAGAGGTGTTCACGTAAAGAAGTATCCCACTATTTACTATTACAAAGCGGGAGACAAACCTCGTCACGAGGAATACGAAGGCCTCATGGAGGCTGATTCTTTTGCCGATTTCTTAAAAGAGCGCACTGGTAAATCAGCTTACCGTAATCGCCGCCGCACGCCGCACATGGAGTTGTAAAAATGCGTCACACCTAGAGCAGTATTTCTTGTATTACAATCTCTGTGTCCAGGCTACTCACGCCGCAAATGCTATGTAATATTGCGCGACGCCTGTAAGAGCACCTAAAATCCCACCCACCACGATGAGCTTGATTTCATCTTGTTCAAACACCGGATGAAGTACGCGTTCGAAATCTTTTCCGGGCAGCTTGGACATGCGGTCGCGTACAGTCGGTTGAATTTGCAACGCTTCATCCTGATAATCGTACGTCACCGGAACACATCTAGGAATGGCTTCATACATCATGTCAACGATGTCATTCTTTATGCGCATATATGTCTCCTCTCCGACGACCGTTAGAACGATCTTCTTCATGGACGATCCCATGGTTTTCTCAAAAAACATATCCGCGTTTCGCCGAACGAGCGCTTCAAATTCAGCCTTGTACGTGCCGTGCATCATCTCTGTCCACAAGTTTTCAGCGTTGCAAAAGTGCTCACTATTCAATCTAGCAAACTCTGCGCTCACCTCCACCTGTCGACGCATAAATACGCCGTGCATTGTGAACCCGCACACTACTTTTGGCTCAATCGGTGAAAAGATAACTTTGAGCGCGACCCAATTCGTGAGATAGCCAACCATAAAACCAAACAACGGCAGCAGCCAAATCCCCGAGCTCGGCGCGTGTTTATCGGTGAAATAAAACACCACCATTTGCATCAATCCAAAGATAAATCCGAAATAAATACCCGAATGCTCGATAAACTTGAACTCTTTCGCGCCGACTTCTCTAAACATCTTCACCACCTTGTCCTTGTTACTCAGCGCCAAATTTACAACCATCGATCGCAAATCTAGCACCTCGTAAATATTCTCCTTCAAATCTAATATAATATGTTCAAGTAATCCACTCGATTGCTTGATCGCTTGTTGAATCATCTCTTCTTTCACGGGCGTCGGTAACGTCTCCCAAAACGTCTGCGCCTCGCGCGTCATCACCGTCTCAAACATTTCCTCCGTCACCTCTGTCATCTCATCCCTCATGATCGACGATATCTTCTTTGAATCTATATAAGAAAATATCTCCTTCACATTGATCAATTTCTTCGTCATCAACTCGACTAAAATCCCCGCCATCTCCCCGGCTTTACTCGGAATGATCCCTTGCCACCCACCGAGCAGCCCAAACGGTTGACCTCTCACCTGCGCGAACGCCAAGCACTGCGGGAAAAACTCGAGCGGGAAAAACGTCATGCGCAGCGCGAGCACATTCGTGCCCCACCCGACGGCGGCGGCGACGAACGGGATGATCCCATACGTCCACAGCGGCGTCGATGATGCCGTCGCTAACAGTTTCCGGGACGATAACGCTCGTCCCCCATCGCCCGCGCGCGCCGCCGCGAACGCGACGGCCGCCGCCGCGAACGCGCACATCACCGCAAATGCCGCGCGCGCGATCAGTCGCGCGCGCGCGCGATGACGCATGGCGACTGTACGCGACGTGATGCGTGCGCGAATGTGACGCGCGTCCGCACACCGAGGCGCGCGATGATGCACCACGCGCCGACGACCATCACCGTCGCGCACCGCGCGTGCGTCCCGCGCCATGCGTCGAGACCGCGTGTGGTGCGCGATCGCGCGCGCACACGGGCGATGTACGATCGCGACGGCGTCGTGAGAGCCGTGAGCAACGAATGGATTACGCAGTCTCATGATGACGATGATGATGACGATGATGATGACGGCGCACGGGCGCGCATGAGCCGTCGGCACGCGCTGGCCGCCACGCTCTCCACCACCGCGTGCGCGTTTACCTCCCTGTCCGCGCACGCATCCGGCGTGGTGCCGGTGCCCGACGTCGCGCCCGCGTCGGGCGCGCTCGGCGCGTTGGAGTCGCAAACCGTCTCCATCTTTGCCCGCGCCGCCGCCAGCGCCGTCAACGTCGTCGATCTCACCGTGTTATCATCCAGTGGTAATGCCTCTGCAAATGCTGGCGCGATCGTGGCCGAAGGTAACGGTACGGGGATCGTATGGGACGACGAAGGGCGCGTCGTGACCAACTACCACGTCATCGCCGGCGTCCTCGCCTCGATTCCGCCCGGTCGAAGAGTGAACGAAGTAGCCAAGGTTACGATCCAAACCGACGATGGCAGTCGAACATTCGGTGCGTCTTTAGTCGGAGCATCGAAAGAGAAGGATTTAGTGGTGTTGCAGATTAATGCGCCCAAGGAATTGCTCAAGCCGGTGACGCTCGGCGCGAGCGAGGGCGCCAAGGTTGGTCAGGCGGTGTTCGCCATCGGGAACCCGTTTGGGTTTGATCACACGCTCACCACGGGTGTGATTAGTGGGTTGAATCGCACGATTCAAACACAAGCTGGGTCATTTGTAACTGGAGCGATTCAATGTGATGCGGCGATTAATCCAGGGAATAGTGGTGGTTTGTTGCTCGACGCCAACGGGCGATTGGTGGGCGTGAATACGGCGATTTTCACGCCCACGGGTTCGAGCGCCGGCGTAGGTTTCGCCATCCCCGTCGACACCGTCAAAGTCATCGTGCCTCAGCTAATTAAGAATGGCCAAGTGATATTGCCGTCGCTCAACATCGCGTTCGGCGACGCGGCAATTATGAGAGATTTGAAAATCCAACTCGGCTCGGGCGCGCTCGCGCACGGCTTTGTCGGCGAGTCAAACGCCGCGAAAGCGGGCATGGTGAGCACACGCCGCGGTATGGGTGGCATCACCCCGGGTGATGTCATCATCGAAATTGATGGACGTAAAGTATCAACCGAAGCCGACGTCGTGGACGCCATAGAGCGTAAATCCGTCGGCGACGTCGTAAAAATTCGCGTCAAGCGGTTCGCCTCGGTCGGCGCCGACGTCGCCGACATGCTCTACTTTGACGTCCAACTCGCCCCGGCGAACGCGAAATAATCATCCAGAGCGTAGATCATTGCATTAACTGTATATATAAGTATCATTTTATCGACAACGCATCGTGATCGGCGCGACGCACGCATCAATGACGCCAGCGTCCAACCGTCCTCGTCAGCGCGACGCCCGGCTCATCTTGTGTCCCATTCCATCTTGTTGCACGCGACGTCACTTCTCGCCGCGCGCGTCACACCGACGCTCAACCGCGACACGCGCGCGCATCACAAGCATCGGCACGCACCGACACCGACGCCGACGAAGCGCGACGACGACGGCGACGACAAACGCGGGAACGACCTCGACCGCGTGAGATACGGATCACCCGCGCATCGGCACGCACGATGCGCGGTTCAGGCGGCGGCGCGCGGGATCACCCGTTGTGTTCGTTCGCGGCATGCGTGCCGCCAAAGGATTGGAGCGCGGAAGACGTCAGGTGCGTGGGATTGCGCGAGCATGTGCGCGATGGAGGCGATGGAGTTGACGTGGATGACTCTGGCAAAGATATTTTGGCGCGCGTTGTTTTGTGATTTTTGCAACGTACGCGAGCGCGAACACTGACGGAGAATGATGTGGTGCGTGTGACATGTAGGAAATGTGTGGATAAGTGCTTTGAAAAGTTACCAAAGGAGTATTACAAGGTGGAGGCGCGCGCCTGCGGGGGCATGGCGCGATCGACGACGCACAAGGTGCAGTACAGCGAAGGCGCGGCGTATTCGTTGGCTTTGGTGAGCGATACGCTCAATGCAGAGAATATTGGGAAACAGTTTGAAAAGATCCGTGAGGAGAATGCGGATTTGAAGGAACGATCATTGGCGCTGAAGGCGATGTTGAAGACGTTGAGCGGGTCACACAAATTTTCATTCGTGTTGATTGATGATTCAACAAAGCGGGTGTGCGCTGCGGCTACGCAGTACAGCGCGCCGCTGTCTTTCGGGCACAGCAAAGAAGGGATGTTGATTTTGTTTTGCGGCTCGGGTGGGCTCTCCGTGGCAACGCATTGGCCATTGAATGAGCAAGAGGTGACGCAATGCGCGGTGAACGGCGCGGCGGCGCGCAGACGAAGCATCGACATGCGCGAGCGACCGTCTCCGCGCGAGGATTCCCGAAGCAGTATGGATGGGCGACGAAGCATCGATGGGCGACGAAGCATCGATGGGCGACGAAGCATCGATGGGCGACGAAGCGTTGATGGGCGACGAAGCGTCGATGGGCGACCGAGCGCAGGCGCGGTGTTCACATCTGAGGTCGGCTGGGTCGATCCAGGCGCCGCGGTGCCAGTGGAGTTCTCACACGATAAAATCGTGTTGACACACCTTCCCGTGGGTAGATTCGTGTACGGGCATGCATACTTACAGCCATACGAGTTTACATCGTTCTGGAGTAGCGCTCAAAGTAATCGCGCGGGAGTTCCTGAACGTGCATTCCACAGCGGAAATGACTGGTCTAAGGATACCAGCAAACGTCGCGACAGCATGGATCAACCAGGCAGTGGCAGTAACAGTCGCCGCAGTTCATTGGATGAGCGTCGAAGCAAGTGGGAAGCGACGAATTCAAAGTGTGATACCGAAGATTCGTGGAAAAAGCCCGCCGCTGTGCTTCCGCCTAAATCGCCGACGAAGGAGCAACAAAGGTCAATTGAGACATCCATAGAAAATCTTTCCATCGAAAAGCCCGACGATGTTGGTAAGGACAAAAAGAAGAAAGGATTTGGTGCGAAAATTCGCCGCAATTTGTCCCTCGAGCGTCTCAAAGATGCGTTTGGGATGAACAAGGAGAAATCGTAACGCTCGGTGGCGTCCGACACGCGGCTCGCTCGCATCGGCGACGCACTCGTAGTGATATATTTTGTAGCAACGTTCTGCCGCATATTCAACACGTTCCCAGTCATCGTTGTCAAAACATCGTTGTCCGCGAAAGACGCGCAGTCCTCACACAACCACAACCACCTTCACACCGCCACCTTCACACGTTCACGCGCGCGCGCGAGCGCGGTGGTTTCCTAACCGACCGCACCGATCGCGCACAGACGCGTGCATACGTTTGTCACGAGCGTGATCGCGTTCGCTCGCATCTCGGCGACGCGTGTAGCGCGCGCGACGCCATGGGTGTTGAAACGATCGCCGATGCGCGCTCAACGGTGACGACGAAGACGACGACGACGATGACGATGACGACGACGAGCGTAGATGCGACGGTGGCGAGTACGTCCACGTCGGATGCGTCGTTCGGGTCGTACTTTATGAACATGTTTGGCGGCGGTGAGGCGGCACCGGCGACGGACGCGGTCGCGGATGCGGCGCCCGCGGACGCGAAGCCGGCCGACTTTGGAAGCGACGGTTTACACGCGAAATTGGGCACGGCGTTGCGCAAGGTGCAGGATGCGTACGATACATGTGAGTCCAAAGCGAGCGCGGCGCAGATGGTGTTTGAGGCAGCGGCGAAGGAGTTGAGCGCAGCGCACGAACGGTTAGCTGACGCAAAGAAGAGCGGGTTGCCAGGCTTGGACGCCGTCGCCGAGCGGACGGTGAAAGCGGCAAAATCCAAGGCGGATGATGCGTCTGCAGCGTTCATGAAGGCGCAGGACGACTTGAAAAAAGCAGAAGCGGCGAAGCGTAAAGCTGAAGTTGAGCACGCGGAGAGCCTCAAAGCGCGTCAGTTGCGTTCAAAGATGTTCAACGCAAAGCTCAGTGATGAGCAGCTCGACTTGGATGCTGAGGCGCGCCGATTATCGGCAGTTGTGAAGTTGCAGCGCGCTTACCGTAGACATTTGCGTCGGAAACACGCGCGCGATCCAAAGAACATTGTTCGCGTCGCGCTTTTGCGCGTCTTTTCACGCGAAGGCGTTTTCGCCATGCTTATGGCGTTTCTTATTTTCTCCGGTTCGTTGTTTTCGTTTGAAAGCGTCGAACAAAAGCCAACGCAGTGGATGGAAGCGATGCGTACGTTTTCTTCGCTCGATCATGGATACAAGGTTCGTGGTATCACCGACGCCAACGTCATGGCGCAACTTACGGTGTTACGCGCCCGTCACGATAAATTGCGCGTGAGCGTAGATGAGTGCGAATCCACGTTGCGCAACGAACGTTCGAGTGGTTGGATGTCAAACCCGCCATCTTGCACTGCGAGTTTGCGCGCCGCCGAGCGCAAAGTTGCACATTTGATGAAGGACAACTCCTTGGATGCCACCCTTGCGGAGAACACTAGAATCAAGCTGCTTGAAGCCGAGCTCGCCGTGACGCATGCGATGATGCAAACCGAGCGAACTAAGCACAACAAGGACATTCAGCACTTACACGCGGTGCACGCAGCGGAAAGCGAAGTCATTCTCGCGCAGGCGCAAGCAAACGTCATGGATGCCCATCACGAAGGCGCTCGTCGATTCCGCGAATCACAATTCGCCGCCGAGGATTTGGTCAACGAAAACGCCATGCTGAAGGAACGCATCGCATCTTTGGAAAAAGAACGCCGCGGTGATCCAATCGGTATTCGTGCACTCACCAGGAAGCACGATTCTTTCGTCAAGAAGCTTCAAGAAAAGCACGATGCGAGTGTGCGAGCCATTGATTCGGATTACAGAGCCAAGCTGTCCGCGGCCAAGGCGGAGGTCGTCGCGCATAAGAACAAAGATTTGGCCAGCTTAGCGGTGCTTCGTAATGAGCAAGCCAAGGTTGTCGCGGATATTGAAAACTTATTGAAGCTTGAGAAGGCTCGCGCTGCGGCGGCGGAGGACAATGTGTGCGCGTCCAAGGGATCAAGGACGCTCGCGCTGCTCGTGTACCCGCTCATCGCAGCCGTGGCGTTGTTGCTCACAGCTCTCGCGAACAGTCCGCAGCACCCGACGCGCGTTGCATCCGAAGAAATGCATGTTGAGACGTCAGTGGTTGGCGTGCCCGTGTGTAAGCGATGCGATAAGGCTGAGGGCGAGACGGCCAAGTTGCGCGCTAGAGCTGATGATGCCGAGAAGAAACTCGCTGAAATGGTTGCGTCACTCGACTCGACTGGTAAAGAGCGCGCCAGTGCTCAGGAGGAGTTCAACTCAGCTAAAGACAAGATCAGAGAGGTTGAAGAGACCCTAGCTGATACCGTCGCGTTGCTTGCGAAGAAAACGGCTTCTCTTGATGCAAAGGAAAAACAACTCGCAGAGATGCGCGACGAACTCGATGCTGCAAACGTCAAACTTGCCAGCGCTGTCAAGAAGATTGCAGAGAAGATGACGACTCTTGACTCCACGGGCAAAGAGCGAATGGAAATGCAAGATAAAATCGACGAGTTGACACAAAAGCTCAACGAAACGTCTGAGACACTCGACAAATCCAAGGCATTATTGAAGGATAAGCAGCAACTGATCGACACGCTTCTGGCTACGCGAACTGAGAATGAACAGAAAATTGAGGCTTTGGAAGGAGAACGCACGGAATTAACGACTGAGCAAGAACGTTTAATTGAGGACATCGTAAATAAGCAAGAAGAAATCGACGCTCTCATGGCTGAACTTGAGAAGAAGAGCGCTGAAGCCGTATTGCTTGTCAATTCTCTCGCGGACGCCGCTGCGGAGAAGAAGACTCTGGAAGCACAGTTGTTGTCTCAAGAAGAACTCATACTGATCTCTGAAGATAAATCTCTTACGATAATCGATCTCGAAACGAACATTGAAGCATTGACGTCTCGTATCGACTCCCTCAAGGCTCAATTGAAGAGCGCCGAGCAAAAGCATGAAGAAACGCTAACGCAGCTCAAGAATCGTGATACTCGCGTAACATTCTTAGAGGATGAGATATCTTCTATGCGTGCTATGCAAGAGAAAACGCAGTCGCGCATGTCAGATCAATTGAAGCGATTAGGGGAGTTGGAAATGCAAGAAGGTCGCAACAAGATTGCGCGAGAAGCCGCCGAAGCCAAGGCTGAGCGATTACAAGATGAGTTGAATGCACTCTTGGCGCGCTCGGAGGGTGATATCAAAGCGAACTCTGCACGTTTTGAAGAAGAAATCTCGCAATTGCAAGCGCGTCTTTCACAGGCACAGGCTGAGATTGCATCTCTTCGCTCAAACGAGGATTTGACATCTTCAAAGTTGCGTCAAGACGCTCGGCAGCTCGAGGATGCGCTTGAAAAGCTCGCGCTTTGCGGCAAAGAAAAGGCTGAAAAACAGGAAGAAATTGAACGCTTACAGCTCGAACTCGAAGAACTTCGTCGACGTCTGGCTGAATTACTTAATGAGACTGAAATGACGTCAAACGCACCTCTGGAGGAGCAGAGGTCGCTGGTGTACGACGAGGCGGGAGACATGTTGAGTGGCATGAAGCGCATCACACTCTTGTCTCTTCTCTACACCGTGTCCTTTGCAACCGTGCGTGATTTGCGACAGTTCCGATCGTTGACGATCGATGCCATGAACGACATCGATCGGCCGCCGACCAAAAAGGTGAACAAAGATGCGTTATTCTATGCTAAGAAGCGCGCGGCGAGAGCCGTCGTGCACTTGGCGCAAACGCCAGCGTTACACAATGTCCCTCTGGAGAGCTGGCCTGGAGACGATAACGCCATGTGGAAAGCCAAGATCGGGTGGGATAATCACGATGAAGTGTGGGAGTGGTCTACGCGCGCGTTGGCGGCAATTTCGCGCATTTTCCAAGGCGTGAACGCGTATCAATTATACCAGCTCAGCGGTTTGCAAACCGCCCTCGAGCTCATGCGTTACGCGAGCGGCAATCGAGACATCCAAATGCACGGCTCACGCGCCGTTTCCGGTCTCATGTCTTACGAATTAGCGTACTACGCGCAAGAGGCGCCGCAAATCGTTTCAGGAAGCGCGCTTGAAACGCTCGCGCAGACGTTGACGAATTTCCCATCCGACGTCCAAGTCGTCCGCGCCGCCTCTCGAGCCGTCTGGGTGTGCGTGCATCTCGGCAAGCGCTTCGGCGCGCACACATTCGTCCAACAAAAAATCTACGAACCACTCCTCGTGGCCATGGCGTATAATTCACACGACTTGAAGGTGATCGAATCCTGTTGCGGAGCCATTCTCGCCGCCGCCGCTCGAGACGACGACTGCGCCACCAAGCTCCTCGAAGCCGGCGTCCGCGATGAAGTCCGTGACACCTTACAGCGCGTCGAATCTGTGAATTATTCCGGTGCCTTCGTCAATCTCAAGCACTGGCTCTTTGAGGCGTAACACCACATGTAATTATACTTTTGCTTCAGTTCGCTCGCGTTTTCGGCGCCATCGACGCACAAAAAGCACTGAACAATCGACCATGACGAGCGAGCGCGCGTGGAGCTGTTGACGATGACCATGCATCAGAACACCAGAACACCAGTGACACTGAGCGCCGCCCGTCACACATCCGCGCGCCGCGCACGCCCTCACTCGCGCTTCACGCACGCGTGAAAACACAACCATCGTCACATCCCGCGTGCACACCGACGCCTCGCGCACACACGCAACCATGGGCAAGTCGACAACAACGTCGAAGCCTTCCGCCGCCGCCGCCGCCGCCGCCGCGACATCCTCGCGCATGGCGCCCACCGGCGACGTCATCCCGCTCAAAACCGCCAAAAAATTAACAAAACACACCCTTCCGAGAGTCATCTACGTCGGGCACGTCCCGCACGGGTTTTACGAGGCGCAAATGCGCGAGTATTTCGGGCAATTCGGGGATGTCACGCGGGTCAAGGTGTCGAGAAATAAAAAGACGGGGAAGAGCAAGCACTACGCGTTCGTGGAGTTTAAGCATCCGGAGGTCGCGGCGATCGTGGCAGAGTCGATGAATAACTATTTGTTGGCGAATCAGGTGCTGCAGGTGGTGCTGGTACCGCCGGAAAAGGTGCATGAGAAGACGTTTGAAGGGACGGGGACCAAGTTTAAGGTTGTGCCGTGGCAGCGACGGGCGGCGGCGGCGCATAATAAGGAGCGAACTGAGAGCGAACAGGTGAAGAGGAATAAAGGGTTAGTAAAAGCGGAGGATAAACGACGGGCGAAGATTGCGGCGGCGGGGATTGATTACGATTTTCCGGGTTATAAGTCGATTTTGAAGACTGAGGCGCCAAAGACGCCAAAAACCAAGGCGGCGGCCGGGACGACCAAGGCGAAAAACACAAAGACTCCGGCGAAGAAAGAGGCTGTTGAAGACGTCAAGGCGGAGAAAAAGGTAGCTAAGGCGAAGAATCCGGCGACGAAGAAGGCACCAGCTGCGAAGGAAGAGCCAACGTCTGGGAAAAAGCCTACGCCGGTGGCGAAAAAGACTCGAGGTGCGCTCAAACGCGCGCAAGAAACGCCAGCGAAACCAGCTAAAAAAGCCAAGAAATAAGCGAGCTTCACACGCACAACATTGTCACACATAGTCTTGAATCAGAGAGTAGTCGTACACGTTTATAATACAACAGGGGGTATTTTACACACAGAAATCTACATCTCCACCCAACGGCGGCAAGTGCGTGGAATTTGGCAAGAGAATAGAATCGAGCACCGATGGACCGTCATTCGCCGGTCGTTCGACTTCCACTGGAAACGCATGCATCGGAATAGGAACTATCGTCACTGGGCTTGGTCGCTGGTACATTTGAATATCCGCAATCGAGGTGTGCTTCGTCTCGCGCTCGCGCGCGTTGTCGTCGTCTCGCGCGCCTTCGTCGTGATCCGGACTATTTTCCGCCGCCGTATCTACATCACCAGAATCGCACAATCGATCTTCATAGTAATGTTGCAGAACGGTTTGACTTGCGCCGAGCGTATCCACGAGCGACATTGTTTCAGTCGTCATGGATGCGGGTTGGAACATCGCGCCGGCTCCGTACGCGGCGGGCTCTCGACGTCCGCCGCCGCGTTGACGAAACGACGACGTTGGTTCCTTCTCCAACGACAACGGCGCGTCGTAGCGACGCATCGACTGCCGCAACACACTCGCAGATAGATCGGCGGACTTTCCAAGTTCGTGCTCGTGCGTGCTCGTGAATCCATGGAGCGAATTCAACATGTCCCGTCCGCTCTCGTCGGGTCGCCAATGCGGGTACGTTGCCTGAAACGTCAAAAAGCTCTTTTCGAGCTTCCCTTGTCTGCTTCTTTGCGCCTTTCTCGCGTGCGCTGGCGCGCCGTAGTGTTTATTCCCGTGTCTTGCGAAATCAAACGCACTGAGCGAGCACACATCGCCCACGCCGGGTTTATTCACCGTGAATTGTCGAACAAATTGCACGATGTCGTTCGACGATTCGCACAACGGAAACCAGAGCAAAAACGGTGCGGCGAAAATTGAAGCAATTTCTTCAAGAAACATCATGGCCTTTAAAGAGAAGAACGAGTTAAACTCGCGTTGGACTTCTTCTTTGTGCGCGGCGTCGCGCCAGTGCTTTGGTAAGTAATGCGTGTGCGCGACGATGCGAGACATGATGACGTTGGGCTCAAACACCGTGTTTTCGCCAGCCATGAGCGAACGCGACGTCGCGAGCATTGTACCGAGCACCGCCGTGATCCATAACACATCACGGTCACCCACGTAAGCTTGCAATAATCGATCATCAATCATAGCACACACCAGAGCGATGGCGGCGAATGAGCCGACGACGTACGATACAAATTTGGCGAGAATGTTCACCACCGGTGACGGAAACTGCGCGACGTACTTGTTCGCATTCGGGTACGCCGCAGATAATCTGTGCTGTGTAAAATGTGGCAACTCGTTGAATTCGCGCATTTTCCACCATGCATAGGACGTCCACTCTCGGGTTCCAACCGCTGATGGGTTGTTGTAGAACTTTTCGGCGTACGAGAGGACAAAGTACATGGAAAGAAATATAGCGAGAAATGGCGAAAGAATCGCATTGATTATCGCGAGACACCTGAATCTGTATCTCATCGCGGAGACGTCATAGAACGATGGCTTGACGGTGAAATTTTCGTCAAACATCCCGTTAAATACCGCCAGGTCTACGTTCCATTCAATCACCTTTGTGAACCATCGATGGCCGCGCAACAGCGGAGCGTCCAAAGAGACGTTAAGTACTTCGCGGTTGACCATGCCAGTCAAGTAGTTTTCCTTTCTCAAAATTCTTGCTACAATATCGTGCTCGTTGAGTTCACGCGAAATGCACAGTCTCGTCGTCGCCTGCAAGTGCACAACGCGCTGCAAAACCTCTGGCCACGTAATCGTATACAAGTCTCTGTCGCTAAGCGCGAGCTTTTGATTGCAAAACCGCCTCATATCCGCCAACGGCGCCGCGTCGTACGCCAATCTAATCGCACTCCACAACCAATACGTCGAAAACAACAACAAGTACACCGTCACTACTGTATTTCTCACGAAACCACCGTAATGATACGGCTCACTATACACCGCGTCTCGCAATACGTCGCATCGCTCGGCGTCTTCGGCGCACGTCGTGCTCAAATACCCCCAATCCACAAACAACAACAAGAACCCAGACAGCCATATCGTAAACCCAAGCGTGGCTAAATTCACCACCCTCGACGTCATCGCACACCGGTAGCCTTTATTGGCAAAGTACGCGTACAAACGCGAGAACCACTCGTCCAAGTCGCCCACCGCTCGAAGCGCGTCGTCATCCTTCTCTCGAACGCTCTCTCGCTCGAGCAAGCCTTCGTGTTCGTGCGCGCTGTCGCGTTTAAATAATACACAAAGCAGTCATAGTCGTCAGTCGACGTTGCGCGATCGTCATCGTCGTCGCAAGCGGCGTCAGAGTTGCGTTCAACTGCATCGAGCTCGACAGTGGGCACACACCTTTCAATAGCATCGTACGCGTCGTCGTCGTCGTCGTCGTCGTCGTACGGCACACGCATCGCGCGCGAACTATCGCCGTCGCGCGTGCGCGCGAAGACACCGTGCGGTTACCGCGAGTGCTCGCCGCGTTTTCGAGCGGCGGTGCGCGCGTATGTGACGTTTCAGTCAGTTTAAATCACTTTATCTGTTTAAAAAACAGTTGGGTGAGCTCGAGCGCGCGCGATGGATGCGTGGCGAGCGCGCGCGCATTCGAACGAAACGAAAAAATAAAAAATATAGATGAGTATGTATTACGAGCAATTGTCTACGCTGTGAAGAGCGCGTGGGCACCGAACAGGAGGAACAAAACGCCGCCGGCTCCGCCGACAAAGCGTTCGTTCACTTTGGACGCCAAGTGTCGGCCACCGATGACGGCGAGTCCCGTGCACGCGGCGTGGGCGAGGATACCACCGAGCGTGACGCCTAATACGTCGGATGCCGCGGCTAGACCGATGGTGGCGATTTGCGAACGGTCACCCCATTCGGCGCAAAAGGTCACGACGAAGGCTTCGGCAAACGTCGACCGGGACGCGCCTCGCGCTGGCGCCTTCTTCGCACTTCCTCCGCGCGTTTTCGCCGCCGCTGACGAACTTCGCGTCGTGCGTGTCGATGTACGTCGCCCTCGCGTGGCGAACTCCGCTTCTACTTCCGTCAGCTCGCTCTCGCCGTCGCTCGCGCCGATGGCTTCAAACACCGCGCGAGCGCCAAACACAAAAAACAACGCCGTCGCACACGCTCGCGTCGTCGCCGGGTCGATCAATCGCGGCGCCGCGCTCCCTACAACGGCTGATAACGCCGTCATCACCGCCAACGCGAGCCACGCGCCGAGAAACACCGCCGAACGCGCGTGCTTCATCGCCATGACTGCGGCGATAAAGAACGTCTTGTCGCCGATTTCGCTCACCACCGTCATCGACGCGCTCTTCGCGAAGCCTTCGATGAATGCAGAAGACGACAACGACATGTTTCGTGCGTTTTAAATGCGTTTACCTCGTCCTCGCCGTCGTCGTGTGCGTGCAGAGCAGTGCGGTGTGCGTCACAAGTTGATGCGCTCGTGGTTACGCCGTGGCGCGTCGACGACGACGACGACGACCGTCGCGCCTTCGTTCTACGCGTGTCCAAAGCCGTACGAAACGATGTCGCGATGGATGATCGTGTCGCACGCCGGCGCGGCGGATGCGACGACGACGGTAGAGGTGGAGAAGGCGAACGCGAGTTCTTCGATTGCGTTGTGCCGTGCGCACGAGGAATCGCGCGCCCGTGCGCCGCGCTCGACGCTCTGGGTGGAAGAAGACGAGCGCGATGCTTTGCCGAACACGTGTGCCGTGGTGCGGGACGCGTTCGTGGCGGCTGAAACGCGGGAGACGCCGTTGCGAGAGGCGTTGCGCGCGAGCGTGAGCGCGAGCGGCCGCGCGGCTGTGGTCGTCGCGAGGGATGTTCTGTGCGCGCCCTCCACACCGATGGTTGTGGACGTGTACGAACGCCGTGACGTGCTCGGGACGTTCGCGCTGACGCACGCGGGGCGGGACTTGTTTGAGTGGTTGCGCGAGCGCGGGGTGGAGACACGGGTAACCGACGGTGCGGACGGTCGCGAGTTAGATTTCGACACCGAGCGCGAGCGAGGGAAGTCGACCAATGTCGAGGTGATCCATTCGACGACATACGTCCCTCAAGACGTGGCTCGGGCGCAGAGCTCGAACACATGCGTGATGGTGGCGCCGAACGCGTTTGGGTCCAACGCGCAAGCGGCGCGCGATAACCACTTTATGGGATCTACTGGAACCATGACCGCGCGTGAGGTGCGCGAAAGCGCCTTGGCGGAATTCAAAGGGCTCTACCAAGGTTTGCGCGACATTGGCGTGCGCGTGCACTTATTCGCGCACGATTTGAAGCACAATACTCCGGACGCGGTGTTTCCAAACAACTGGCACACCGTTCGCGATGGGACGTTGAAATTGTTTCCAATGAAGGATGAAAACAGGCGATTGGAGCGCCGAGAAGACATAATCGAGTACTTGCTCGAGCGCAACAAAGGATTGAAGCTCGATGATTCGTTGCTTGCGCACGAACACGGCGACGCGCCCAAGTTTCTTGAAGGCACGGGTTCGCTCGTCATTGACCACGTCAACGCCCTCGCATACGTCGCCGTATCTGAACGCGCGCACATCGACGTGGTGAAAGAGTACTGTGCGTCTGAAAACCTCGAGCCCGTGACGTTCGTCGCCAAAGACGCCAAAGGCCGCGTGATTTATCACACCAACGTCATGATGAGCGTGTGTTCCACCGTCGCCATCGCGTGCTTGGAATCCATCGCCTCCGACGACGACCGTCGTCGCGTTCGCGACGCCCTCACGACATCCCACGCACACACGCGCGAACTCGTCGACATCACCCTCGACCAAGTGAACGAATTCTGTGGCAACGTCATCGAGGTGCGCGACGGTTCCGGCGCGCCCGCGCTCATCCTCTCCCGCCGCGCGTACCGCGCCTTCACCCCACACCAGCGCGCCGCGCTCGCCCGCCACTTCACCTCCTTCGTCGTCGCGACATTCGACGTCATCGAACGCATCGGTGGCGGCGGCGTGCGTTGCGCGATCGCCGAAACATTCCACACCAGTCCCTTGTAACGACCCACGTCCAAAGTGTCGGTTCGAATTCCCCCTCAAAAAACACCCGCGAGTGCCGTCAGAAGCCCCCCCTGTTGATTTATCCACTTTTCACGCGCGATCGATCGCCTCGGCGCGCCATACCGCGCCGCCTTCGCCTCGCGCGCACACACGAACGCACGCGACATCTCCTCCGCCGCGCCGCGCTTCGTCACTCGTCATGTCTCTCGCCTTGAACGCGTCGACGACGGCGCATTCGCGCGCGAATGCGCGCCACGCGATGCGCGGCACCCCATGCATCGGTCGCGAACCGACGTGCGGGTCTCTCGCGCGCGGTCGACGCGCGATGCGCGTGCGGGGTGCGATACAGGTGGATACGGTGATGCCTCGTCCCGGTGCGCGCGTCGCGGCGGGGCTCGAGGTGCCGTCGTACGAGCACGTGCGCGCGGCGTACGAGCGCGTGACGGAAGGGGTGGTGCGCAGTCGTTGCACGCACAGCGCGGCGTTGAGCGAGCAAACGGGGATGAATTTGCACTTGAAACATGAATGGGAGCAGTTTACTGGGAGTTTTAAGGAACGTGGGGCGCGGAATGCGCTTTTAGCGCTCGATGCGGAGCAGAGAGCACGAGGGGTGATCGCGGCGAGCGCGGGGAATCACGCGTTGGCGTTGGCGTATCACGGCAAGTTGTTAAACATTCCTGTAACGGTGATTATGCCGTCGATTGCGCCGTTGACGAAGATTACCAAGTGCCGAAAACTTGGTGCGAGAGTGATTTTAGAAGGGGATACGATTGCGGATGCTGCGGCGCACGCGCACGCGACGTACGTCACGAAGGAGGGGTTGAAGTACATCAACGGTTTCGACGACTTTGAAATCATTTCGGGCGCGGGGTCTGTTGGGATTGAGATGTTAGAGGACGTACGTAACGCCGATGCGGTGGTCATCCCCGTTGGTGGTGGTGGTTTAATCGCGGGCGTGGCTTTGGCGATTAAGCAATTGAAGCCTAACTGTTTGGTCATCGGCGTCGAACCGGAGCGCTGCGCATCCATGTCCATGGCGCTCGCCGCGGGTGAGCCAGTCAAGGCGCCGACGACCGCAACGTTGGCGGATGGTCTTGCCGTCCCTACTGTCGGACCGCGATCGTTCCAAACCGTCAAGGACTTGATCGATAAGGTTGTCTTGGTGTCCGAGTCCGACATCGCCGTCGCCATGCTTCGTTTGCTCGAGAACGAAAAGCTCATTCAAGAAGGCGCGGGTATCTCCGGTTTGGCTGCGTGCTTGGCAGGTAAGCTTCCGGAACTTCAAGGCAAGACGGTCGTTGTGGCCATGTGTGGCGGTAACATTGATACCAGCACGCTCGGATATGTTTTGGAACGTGGTTTGGTTGCCGACGGACGTCTCGTTCGGTTCTCGTGCGTCGTCCCCGATCGACCAGGCGGAATCGCCGGCTTGTGCAACAAGATTGCCAAGGTTGGCGCATCCATCAAGCACATTGTGCACGAGCGCGCGTGGTTGCAAGAAGAATCTCACTGTGTGCTCGTTGACGTCGAGTGCGAAGTGACCGACATGAACATGTCCGAGTCGCTCTTCAACGAAATCAACGAAAACTATACGTTGAAGACGGCCAACTTTGGACCGTTGAGCAAGAGACAACAGCTGAAGAGTAAGATGGGTTCGGAATTAACAGATGACGTGACCAACCCCATCACTGCGTGCGAAATTATGGATGACGATTGCGAAATCGTCTACCCGAGCACGGATGAAGACGCCGAAGAATAAACGAAAAAACGAAAATCCAAAGACACGCGCGCGCAAGCGACATAAATTCCTCATCAAGTCACGCGCCGAAGCCGGCGCGAGACTTTGCTTGTATATACTAACTCAATTACATTACAACACCAACTCTAAGCGACCCTAAGCTCCTATATAATCGACGTTTCGGCGGCGCGCTTTCCACGCTCAACGATGGCGTCTCTTTCCTCGGCGCCGATGGCATCTTCGACGGATACCATCGCATCCGCGATGAGCGCATCGGACAGCGCCATAGACGAGCCGTTTGGAAGTACGACACCGACAAAGACGCCAATAAACACGCTCGCACGCTCACACAACTCGACGTCGACGTTTCGACTCTTCGCGTACACAGAGCACGTCGTGCTTATACCGTTTCTACGCATGAAATCGCGCTGGTACTCTTGATCGTCGGCGACGACGGCAAGAAGTAACTCTAATGCGTACCCTTTAACACTGGAAGGCGTGTCGTCATCTCGTAACCGTCCGAGCAACGTCTCCATGTGCTCACCGACGAGATTTGAACGCAACGCGGGCGCGTGAATGGCGACGCCTCGCATCAATTCCAGCGCGCGCAGCCGCGACTCGTTACTGTGCGTCGCTTTATCATCACACGCAATACTCACGAGTTTATCGATCACGTCACATTCACCAACTTGTAACGCACTTTCAAGCGTCAAACACGCTATCGTGGCGTCCTCGTGCGTCGCCATGCCATCTAAATACTCCACCCACTCCGCCATGACAGCGAGCCGTTCGCGCTCGTGTTCGCTCGCTAACCCGGCGTTCAAACGCTCCACCGCGGCTCGAACGCTCACTGATACGTGCTCGCGGTCTAAAACATCCACGAGCGTTCGCCATTCGGGTTCCCACGCCTCGGTGTTGAACCGTCGCCAGAATGGCTCCACGTCTCCGACGCGCGCCTGGCTGAAAGTCATCTGCGGGCGCGTTTTTTGCAGTCAGTCTTTGTCAAACAATAAATACATCGAGCGCAAGTGTGACGTATGTGTGTGCGTGCGTGCGGTTCTCACATGTGAGTGATGGATCAGACTTTGTATACGTTATGGTTCGTCACCGGCGCGATACGGTTCGTTCGCGCGAAAACAACGAATGAGCAAACGCGATTCGCCGCGAGAACGTTGACGCCGACGCGGGTTCCCGAATACGACGCTCGGCACGGGCGCGCGCACAGAAACACCAACAACACGATCGCTCGCGCGCACGCCGCGAAGACATATGTATATACGCCGCCCTCGTGACGTCAAAGCGCACGAATACAAAGCGCCCGACGCGTATCGTAAAGCGGCGCGCGACTTGTCGTCGCCTCTCGCGAATGCAATCCATCTCGCGTCGAGCCTTTCGCGAGCACTGCATCGCTCACCAGTGCCGCAGCCGTATCACCGACGCGCATCTTCACCGCGCGCGCGCGAGCGCGACGCGTTCGCGCGTCGCCGGCGCCTCGCGCGCGCGCGCCCGCGCACGAAAACATCGCATACGACCCCACGCGCGTCGCCATCACCCAACCACCGCGAATCGCATCGTAATCGCATCGTTCGTCATCATCCGTCGCGAAACCACGACCGTCGACCGGTCGCGTGTGAATGCGTATACGCGCATCGGACCTTTTACCACGAAATCATCGTCATCACCTCCATCTCGCACGCACACGACGACATCGACGACGACATCGACGACGACATCAACGACCACCACGACGACGACGACGACATACGCACCGAAACGCAGCACCGACGGCGGCGACGAATGCCGCCGACGCCGACGTGCGCACGCGCGCGACGTCCGAATGCATGCAACACAAAAAAAAATAAAATCCGTACACGTGGTGCGTCGACCGCCAGGGTATAGGGTTTAGGGTTGTGCGTCCACGTCAGCGTGACGTTTCGCGCGTCAGACCAGACGACGGCGGAGGACAGCGTGTCGATGGTGACGACGACGGAGTCGACGACGACGACGACGACGCCGTCGCGCGCGTCGAATTGCGTGCTGACCGCCATCACGCGATGGCCGTGCGTGACGTGCACCACCACGCTGGTGTGCGCGGTCGCGTTCGGGGGCATCGGGTACGCGGTGGCGGGGTTGGAGATTAACACGGAGGGGTGGGAGACGCGCGGGACGGCGATTGCGAATGCGTACGCGCCGTTGGGGGTGTATGGTGAGTCGACGGTGAATGCTGGGGAGCCGATGGATAGGAGGCGGCGCGCGACGCGACGGCGGCGGCGGCGGTTGTTGGCGCGGGGGGACCAACCGGTGGAGGATTTTGATTTTGATTCCGCGAAGCGTCGTTCTTTGTTGCAATCGACGGCGACGACGACGTGTGCGGTGGAAGATGGGAGCGATACGACGTTTGTGTCGAGTAGCCAGAACTTGAATGTGATTTTCGCGGCGAAGGCGGGAGTGGATTTGTTGTCCCCGAATGCCATGGCGGATGCGTGCGAATTTTTTGAGGACACCATCATGGCGGCGAGCGGCTACTCGACGTACTGCAAGCGGGATGAGTCGTGTACGTTGCCGTTGCCCACGGGGGAGAACACGGGCGAGGCATGGAAGTGGTGGGGATTGAATTCGGACACGTCGTCGAACGTATTCAACCCGGATGATTACGCGCGCTGCCAACGCGCGTACTCGTACGCGACGTACTTTTATTCGTCGAAGGGGTACACGAGCTGCAATGATTATCGAACGAACTCGGCGCTTCAAGCGTCGTTGGCCACGGCGAAGGCGAGTCTTGTGGCATGTGCTACGGGTAAGGCGGCTGACGACAGTTTCGTGTGCTCTACCGACGCATCGTTGCCGTACAGCACCGCGGCGTTGGATACGTTTTTTGGCGTGGGCGGTGTCGACGACTTGTCGTACACTAGGGGTTATCTTCCAAACACAAACAAGTGGTCTGGTGGAATTAACTTTTGGAAGGGTGTGTACGAATCAGGCTCTGCATCGTCTTCGAGCGAGTACTTCACCGTGGCGTGGGATTATGACAATAACAGCGTTCGTGAAGAGGTCGTCGACGAAAAGCTCATCGAAGACATGGCGTTGGCGGCGAGCGCCATCGTCGTCATCTTGGTTCTTATGTGGCTCCATACCGGGTCGGTGTTGTTGACACTGGGTGGCGTGGTGCAAATTATCATGGCTTTCCCGTCGGCTCTGTTCTTGACTGGTGCGCTGTGCGGGATTTCGTTTTTCCCATTTCTAAACTTCATCGGCGTCTTTGTCATCGCCGGAATTGGCGCCGACGACTGTTTCGTCATGTACGACAAATGGATGATGGCCAAGTGCCGTTGCTTGCCTGGCGCAAACTCAAGAACAGTCGCCGAGCGATGCTACTGGGACTCATGCTGGGCGATGTTATTGACGAGTCTCACGACGTCAGCCGCGTTCTTCTCCAACGCTATCACGCCCATCGCTCCGATTCGCGTCTTCGCCCTCTTCATGGGTGGCATGGTGTTGTTCGATTACTTGTATGACATTACGATTTTTGCTGCTCTTCTCGCGTGGCAGCACGATCGCGTCATCAAGCACGATATTTCTGGTAAGAACAGCGTTGGTTCTTGGGTTCTCGATTTCTGGGGATCGATTCGCAGATATCGCGCTAATAAAAACGCAGCCGCCGCTGGCAAACCTGCGGTGAAAGAAGGCGACGTGATTGACTCCAAACGTGATACTCGCTCAATCGAAGAGAGAATTCTCGGAGAAAAAGTGTTTCCAATCGTCAACAAGATTCGTTGGCCACTCGTACTCGTGCTCTGTGGTATTTTCTCTGGAGGTATGTTTGGCGCGTTGCAACTCGACACGCCGTCGGATTCTGAAGTTCAACTCTTGCCCGATTCCAATATGCTCACCAAGTTCTCCTACTACACTCGAAGCGTGTTCAAGAGCTCAACTGAATCTCAAGTATGGGTGGATGTTGTGTGGGGCGTGAAAGCTGTAGATAATGGCGATCATCTCGATCCTGATTCGAAGACCACCATCGAATACGACACCACGCTTGATTTAACGTCAGCGGAAGCACAAAACTGGTTGAAAACCTTTTGCACGGATACTCAATCGAACATGGCGTACGAAAACGGCATGAACTGCTGGATGACCGCGTTTGACTCGTGGCTTGGCGACCAAAATGCCCTCATCGCCAGCTCACAACAAGTGACAGACTTCACGACGCATTGCCTCACGAGCGCCGGCGCCAACGCGGCGGCGTTACCCATCGCCCCCGGCTCCTTCTACGAATGCTTGTACTTGTTCGCCACTGCCACATCATACTACAATGCTCAACAACCGTTGAACTCGGCGTTCTATTATGATTCTTCAGGGACCAGAAAGTTGAAAATCATCGGCTTTCAATTTGGTACGGATGTACTCTGGACGGCGCCCGTCGGCAACCTCGAAACGTCGTACGAAGCATGGGAAGCCTACATGACCGAACAAATGGCGAGCGCACCTGACGGGCTCAAGAATGGATATCAAGCCTCTGAAGCGTGGCTATGGATGGATACCGTCACCGCTATGCGCGATGGCGCCTACGTCGCCGCGGCGACAACGCTCGGGATCAGCGCCGTCACGACGCTCGTCTCCACGCAAAATGTTGTCATCATGCTCTATTCGATTTTCGCCATTCTCACCATCTTGGTTGTCGTCGTGAGCTCCATTGTGTCTCTTGGATGGACTCTCGGATTCCTCGAAGGTATCTGTCTCGTCATCTTGATTGGCTTATCCGTCGATTACGTGATTCACATCGGGCACGCGTACGCGCACGCCGCGAGGCAATCAGGAGCGACGCGCGAAGAGAGCGCGAGGCACGCCATGGCGACGATGGGATTTCCAGTATTGAGCGCCGCGTTCACGACACTAATCGCGGCGTTGTTCTTATTGAATGCCACGATTGTGTTCTTTACAAAGTTTGGCATCGTCACCGTGCTTTCGAGTATTTATTCATCCTTCGTCAGCGTCGTGCTCTTCGTGGCGCTGCTAGCCGCCGCCGGCCCAACGAACGGATTTGGCGACTTTTCGCGACTGTTTTCGAAGAAACGTCTCGAGAAAAGCGCAAGCTTATATTAACACGATAATCACACTATGTGACCACACTATGTGGCCAATTTTGAAAAATCACACGTAAATTACAATTCCAAAGCCAACTCGTGATGGATTCTATCGATGGTACCGACGCTCTCGAGAACGAGAACGACTCCGATCGTCGCGGTAGCGTTTACGGTCACGCGAATCGTCTCTATACCCCGCTCGAGGCGGCGAGCGCGAGCGCGAACGGCTTCTCTCGCGACGATCGCGTTTTCTATCATCGGCGGGCGGTGGAGGCGCGAGCTCGCCCACCTCTCCTTCTTCCTCTTCCGAAGGCGAACGGGGTGGCGGCGGCGGTGCCGGCGCTCGAGGAGGAGACCGCGCACGCGGAGGAGAACGAGAACGTCGCGGTGCGTCTCTTGAACGCGCGCGGTCTCGACCGCCTCTGTCATCGTACCGCCTGTCGTCGTACCGCCTGTCGTCGTACCGCCTGTCGTCGTACCGCCTGTCATCGTACCGCCTGTCATCGTACCTTCTATCGTCGTTTCGCCTATCATCGACGCGCCTATCATCGCCATCGCCGCGTCTTTCATCGCGAGCCCGCTCGCGTCCGGGAGCGACGACGTTGTCCTTCCTTCCGCCCGCGCGAGTGCGACCGAGACCGCCACCCAAACGTCGTGGGCGCCAGTCGTCAGACGTGCGACCGCGCTCGACGTCAACGACGACGCGTCGATCATCGATTCTTCGGCCGTCCATACCGCGATAGGCTGCCTTCATGTCGCCTTCGCGTTCGAATTCGACGAACGCGTAACCGCGCGGCTTGGAGGCGTCCTTGGCGTCGCGCACGAGACGCACCGAGCTCACCGCGCCGTAATGCTCAAATTCACGACGCAAGTCATCTTCACTGACTTCATAAGAAAGTCGTCCGACGAACAGCGTGCGGTAAGGATCGCTCGTGGCGTTTGGATCGTCCTTCGGATTCCAATCTTTCAAAGCGGCGTCAACCAGCGCGCGAGATTTTTCCGCCCTAGCCTCCGCCTTGGCGCGTAATTTCTCCTCTTTACTCACGCGCACAAACACCCCACTCGGCTTGCGCGTACCATCACCCTCGTCGATTTCGCCCTCATCTTCGTCATCATCACCAGCGTTCTTCTTCGCACCACGCTTTGTCTTTGCCTTTACCTTTGTCTTTGTCGAGTCTTCAAACGCCGTCTTCGCCACCGCCGCGACGCCGCTCAACGCTTGCGTCTTCCGCATCTTCGCCGGCGGCGGCAGCCACTTCAACGGCGGTCGTGGCATAAACAACGGCAACAAATCCGGCGATAACCCACTCGGATGCGTGATCGCCATCCCACGAAACTGCCCCGGAATCGGCCGCCCGCCCATGCCCACTGGCGGCATCATCATCGGCCCCGGTCCGCCCATCGCCATCATCGGCGGCGCACCACGCATCATCATCGGCGGCGGTGCGCCACCACCACCCATCATCATCGGCGGCGCACCACCCCCACCAAAACCCCCACCGCTCCCGCGAATCGGCGCGTGCAGCACCCCAAACTGCGGCGCGAGCGCCGGTCCTCCACCGAATCCCGCGCCTCCGTGCGCCGCAAGCGTCGGCGGCGCCCCCACCAGCGCACCGGGCATCGCCGTCGCGGGTGCGCGCGCGCCCTGCGCCGCCCCGGGCGGCGGTGGCGGCACGTTCTGCATGTCGACGCGAGCGAGGCGCGGCGATGAGTGGCGCGCGATTGGCGTCGTCGATAGGGCATTGGGGCTGTATCATAGTGTACAAAACGGACGCCCATGAAATTTGAATCGCATCATTCAAACGCGCGAGCTGTCGGCAGAGGTTGACGACGACGACGACGACGACGACGACGACGACGGTCGGTGGTTGTAGTGGTGCGACGACGACGAGTACGATAGCGACGACGACGACGCGCGCGCTCGCACGACACGTGACACGCGCGTTGGTGAGTGGAAGCCAACCGCATCAGCTGCATCATCATCATCGATTGGTGAGCGCGCGTTGGGGCGAGAGTTTTACGCGCACGAGAGGGTTTACGACGACGACGACGACGGCGATGATGAGCGGTGATGGGTTTCAAGTCGTCGTGGCGGCGACCGCGGAGGGCGGGATCGGTAAGGAGAATGCGTTGCCGTGGCGGTTGTCCAAGGATATGGCGTATTTTAAACAATTGACGAGCGAAACGCGCGAGGGCGATGGGGTGAACGCGGTGATCATGGGTCGGAAGACGTGGGAATCGATTCCGGGGAAGTTTCGACCGTTGCCGGGGCGATTGAATATCGTGCTTTCGCGCGGTGGGACGCTCGTGGAGGCGAACGACGAGAACGCCGGGCAGGGAAGTCAGACGTTGCCGGAGGGCGTGCTGGTGCGCAAGTCGATTGATGACGCGTTAAGTGCGATTGCGTCGAGCGAGGTGAAGGTTGAAAAAACATTCGTTATTGGTGGTGCGCAAATCTACGAGGAGGCGTTGAAGAGCGATAAGTGCGAAGCGGTGCACTTGACTGAAATTGAAGGCGAGTTTGAATGCGACGCCTTCATGCCGAAGATCGATCCCACAAAGTTTAAGCTTTATGCATCGTCCAAGCCGATTACGGAAAAGAATGCTCGGTATCAGTTCCTTACGTACGTCGCCGCCGATGCGGAATCGGGCAAGTTCCGCCCGAAAGCCGACGAGCTCTTGCCTGCCGGGTGCTCAACGAAGCACGAAGAGTTGCAATATTTGGAAATGATTCGCGAAATCATCGACCAGGGCGCGGTGAAGGGTGACCGTACTGGTACAGGCACGATTTCTACGTTCGGTAACCAAATGCGCTTCGATCTTCGTCGCTCGTTTCCGCTCCTCACGACGAAGCGTGTGTTCTGGCGCGGTGTCGCGGAGGAACTGTTGTGGTTTGTCGCCGGCGAAACAAACGCCAACAAGTTGGCGGAAAAGAAAATCAATATTTGGGAAGGCAACGGAAGTCGAGAATACTTGGATTCGATTGGCTTGACTCAGCGCGAAGTTGGGGATTTAGGTCCAGTTTATGGTTTCCAATGGAGACACTTTGGAGCAGAGTACACCGACATGCACGCCGACTATCAAGGCCAGGGTGTCGATCAACTCGCAGAAGTGATCCATAAGATTAAGAACAACCCAACGGACCGTCGTATTTTGCTCACCGCTTGGAACCCCGCTGCGTTGAAGGAAATGGCTTTGCCGCCGTGCCACATGTTTTGCCAGTTCTATGTCGCGAACGGCGAATTGAGCTGCCAAATGTACCAGCGTTCGTGCGACATGGGTCTCGGCGTCCCTTTCAACATTGCGTCGTATTCTCTCTTGACGTGCATGATTGCCCAAGTGTGTGACTTGAAGCCCGGTGATTTCGTGCACGTGTGTGGTGACACGCACGTGTACTCCAACCACGTCGAGCCACTCGAGAAGCAACTAGTGTGCGAGCCGCGTCCATTTCCAATTTTGAAAATCAACCCGGACAAGAAGGATATCGACTCCTTTACGTTTGAAGACTTTGAAATCATCGGCTACGACCCTCATCCGAAGATTGAGATGAAAATGGCTGTTTAATACTCCCGTCTTTCATCAAACGCGATAAATACACAAACAGACATGGCATGTAATTATGACTTCATCTTCATCTTATTTTTTCCACCCGCGGTCGCATCCTTCTGCCGCACTCCTCGCCACGTCTGCGTGTCGCCGCTCATGTTCGCCCACGCTCGGCGATTACTCGACGTCGTCGATGACGTGCTGCTGCAGCGCTACCACTGTCGCGCGCTTCCATCTCGCGCCGACAATATCATCCACGGCGACTTGACTGGTAAGACGATAATCGTCACCGGGTCGACGAGTGGAATCGGTATCACCACCGCGCGCGCGCTCGCCATGCGCGGTGCGCGCGTGATTTTAGCATGTCGGACGTTGTACAAGGCGCACGACCTCGTCGATGAGTGGACGGCGCAGTGCGTGGCGTTTGGGAAGAAAAAGCCAGACTGTCGAGTGATGGCGTTGGATTTGGGTGAGCTGGCGAGCGTGCGCGCGTTTGCTGCAGAATTCGTATCGAGCGAAGCGCGATTGGACGTGTTAATTAATAATGCTGGGATATTTGACATGTCTGGTGCGTATGTGAGGAGCAAAGATGGACGTGAGCAGCATTTACAGTCGAATTTCTTGGCGCCGGCGTTGTTGTCGCTGCTCTTGCTGAAGAAGATGTCGGCGAGCGGCGCGGAGACTGGCGATGCTCGCGTGGTTTTCGTGAGTAGTAAACTGCATGAGTTGTGCCCTGGATTAGATTTAGACGATATGGACTTCAGTTCACGCGCGTATGGTTCTCAGGCGGCGTATGCTTCGAGTAAACTCGCGGAAGTGTTGTTCGTGCGCGCGCTCGATAAGCGTGTACGAAGCAAGGGCGTGCGAGCGTTGGCGTTACATCCGGGTAACATCGTCACGGGTGTCGTTCGGACGCTACCCAAAATCGTACAGTTTGCGTATCGAGTCATCATGGGGCGTATTTTGCTCACGCCTGAACAAGGAGCGAGATGTTCATTGTATTGCGCCACACGGGCAGAAGCCGTGGCGTCCGACGCTGTTGGGCCTTACTTTACCTCCGATTGCTTGGAGAAACTGCCGAGCGCGTTCGCGCTCGACGACGCCGCGTCGGAAAGGCTTTGGAGCTGGACTCTGAGTGAATTGGGAATTCATGATGATATATAATTTAATACAGACGCCGTATTCTAGTGTAGCTAAATTTCTAAAGTCCACTGGCGTAGCTATGGTCTCCAGTGGAATGGAAACTCTTCTGACTGTGCACGCTCGATTCGCCTGCGATCGAACGGCTGTGACTGTGACTTCGTTCCTCCTCGCTGCGCTCCCACTGGGAGAGCATCGAGCGCCATTTGCTTGTCGATCTACTCTGCGGAGAGAACGGGTCAGCCACGCTCGATGCCGTCGTGCGTGCGCCGATGCCGTCGCTCGGGAAAGAAAACAAACTTGACGAATCCCACCCTGCGGCGCCGGTCTTGGCATCCGCGTTGCTCCACATACTGAATTCCCGTAAACTTTCGGGCCTGGAACGCGGTGCAACGCTCGGTGGCGGTGACAAATCAAACTTGTTGCCAATAATATCAGTGGAAAACATCGACGTGTACGTATCGGCTTGACTGTAAATGGGTGAGTCCACAGACGTGCCGAACTGCGGCGAAGACGGTTCAACAGAAGTCACCGAACGGGGAGTCATCGTATTGAGCTGACTCGAATCCTTTGACAGCGAATGACGGCGATGTATCAGCACGCGCGGTTGCGGCATCGCCATATTCGTCTCTCGCTTTTGCACGGGAGAAGTTTCGCTCTCGGCTTTAGGAGACTTGTTTGTCTCCTTCGACGGTCGATTCGACTTTTGTTTCGATTCCCGAGCCGTTTTGATTCGCAAGTTTGACTTTTTACCGGAGATTCCATCCACACGCTTAGTTTGCGCGACGTCGTCAAGCTTCGGCGTGTCAGCCGCGGCGGGAGATTCAGTGGCGGCGACGTGATGAACGCGCTTCAAATCCTCAATGGCTGAATCATCGCTTCGCGGGCGCGGCGACTCGGCGGCCTCTGAACGTTTGTTATCCTCCACAGGGGACTGTGATTCTTGCAAAAGCTCCTCCTCGTCTAAAGCGTCTTGAAATACGACGCTGCTGTCATGAAATGCGTCGTTGTTGCTTTCTTTCGGACTCTCGTCGTTATCGGTGATGCTCGCTTTGACAGTCGTCGGCACCTTGACGCCATCAATAGATTTCGGACGCGTTGCGATGGATGTCAACACGGCAACGGTGCATCCAACGACGATACGGAGTAGGATGGACACTCCGGACTCTGGCTCGTCCTCCAAAACAATCGCCCCAGAATCGGCTCGAAGTTCGACGCATTCCACAAGCGTGACATCATTCTTTACGCACAACGACGCCGTGTATGAGCGCATGCGCTTTTTAGGTTCAAAAACAACGGTGGCGATGTCGAGCTTTTGTTCAGGACGTAAACACACGCCTCTTTGCTCGATGTGATGCTCTAGCTCAAAACCTGGATCAGTGTTCGTCGCGAGAGCGTCTTCGCCAACGCTCGAAAACACTTTCGCGGCTCGAATACTCGATTGTAAGAGGGACTCGTCCATCACTTGCTTCTTGCGGGATCTGCGTGTCGTTCTAGAGTACGACGTGATTGGCAATACACGTATGCACAATGCACGTGTTGTCGATGGGTTCACGATGCTCACTACCGTGACCGTGCTGTCGGACATTTCCACCACGTTTCCGTTGTTGCCATTGATCACGATGCCTTCCGTGGGATTGACGTGCAAGAAATTTGGATAAGTAATTCGCGCGCGAATGTCTACGGTCTGATGACCAACGTTTGCTTCGGATGAAAACTTAAGTGTTCCAGTGGCCAAGAGTGCATCGTCCTCTTTTAATCGCTTCAAAGACTTTGCGAGCTTCTCCAGGCGCTGCACGTCATGTTTATTGATGGCGCGTTCGTGCGGGTCTTTGTCATCGCGTTCCACAGTTTTAGATTTTGAGCTCCAACGGGATCGTTTCGATCTTTTACCAAAGTGTGAAAGCTCATTTCGTTGCCGGGAAGTGTCGAATACTATCGAACCAAGCGACGTAGACGCCCCAGCTGCGGCAACTATGTCGCCGTCGCTGTCTAAGTCTAGAAATTCTGAGCTTGTATCCAGAAATCCTTTGACGGTGACCGGAACGGTGTGCGTACTGTGCACCATAACCTCTTGTTTCACGATGTCGTCGTTCTCTCCTTGTTCTAAAAGCTGCGTAAAAGGTACATTTATCTCTACACTCCCATCGTCTTCGCTGATTACTTTACCAGTCGTGGGTACCACTTTTATGGGCACCATCGTCTCCACACCAAGACTTGTCTGGAAACTGAGTTCACCATCCTGTTCGTTGAGAGATTCGGATGAATAAGTCACCGCTGTGAGCTGAACTTTGAGCGTATCTCCCGGTTTCATTACTGCATTCAACACTTGCGTGCAAACGCGCCCAGATCGCTCGATACAATCACCCATGTTATACTCTTTGTCAGTCGCAGAGCCGTCGTAGATGGTGGTTTGCAACGAGTACGTGGTGCCTTGCACGATGCGCGGACCTTTGATGCCCATCGTATATAGCTCCATAGTAACCGGATTGTGATTTGTAAATGTTGCTTCTACCGTGTGTTTCATCCCCACGCCAACAACGCCAAAGTCAATCTTGCTATCAGTCGACAGTTCGCCACTGTACACTACAAGAGGAATTGTCGTCCCCATCTTGGACGCGTTGTGAAATATAGTCAACGGCGTCGTCATCGCGGCGAGATACATTCGCGGTTTGAAATCTACTTCGATTTCAACGGTACCTCCAGCGGGGACAATCGTATCCACCACGCCTCGAACCATACTGAATGGAAAGTGTGCTTGCGTCAAATCTTTTGGAGGAAAGTTCCACGCGAGCAGCGATAACGGCTGCGAGTATGTATTTTTCAGAGAGAACTTGTGCGTAGTTGCCCATCTATCATCACTCACTTTTTCGCCAAACGGACCGGGTGGTGCTTGAAACACAAATGTATCGGCGTCGTACTCCAAATCTCCGTGATTCACTGTAGATGAGTACGGTACGCGCAACACGGACCGCGTGCTGTTTGCTTGCAGGCGAATGACGCCCGAATGATATCCCTGTATGCCTCCGGTCCTCGTTATTCGTGCCACGCGCACTGACTTCAACGGCGGGACTATTGTTCCCGTACTAAACTTAATGCTGACGTCTCGATCGGGTTTTTCGAGCTGTATCGAACTAATTTCAATTGCAGTCTTGCGCGCGTTGAAGATGTGCAAGTACCTCGTGCGCTTGTCTTTGAAGCTCTTCAAATCATCAAACTTCAAATGCCTTTCAACCACATGAACGCGGTCACGCGTTGGCCTAAACTTGAACGGCACAAACGTCAGCCCAATCTCCGAAGAAATATTCAGCGCTACATATCCGGAAACTATGCACATTTCCGTCGGCATTTTAGCGCGCCGCGCGCAATCCTCTTTGCGAATCGTGGCTCTCAAGCGCGCCACTGCTGCTCGTTCTCCAGGAAGTAACCGCAGCTTTGCCAACGGTACTGTGTTCTTGCTATAGTTCAGATGATCTGCAGCCATTTTACTAAAATGACTCGCGTCATTTATCGGGATAATACTCGGCGCTAGAGTCACCTCTGGAACTGTCGTCCAAATTTCAGAAATTGAAAGCGCCTGCGCGAGCGGATTAAATACCACCAAATCATACTCCAACGGCACCTCAAATGGTATTTCCTCATCCAGTGCACTCAGTTCGTACGCATTTCTATACACCGGCACGGACGCTCGCAATACGAGCGGACCTGCAGATGTATAAAATATAATTGCGTGCAACATGAGCCCGATGAGCATCGGCGTGTATCGCAACTCGTACGCGCGTTCGCTTCCCTTCTCAATCACCTCCCCGAACACAAAATCGTGCGCTCGCCATTCCGCCGTGCCCGAACTCACGCCTAGCATCTCTACATCCACTCCACCGTTATTCTTCACAGTCACCGTGAATCGATGCTCTCGAAACGCCGCCGAGCCCGCCACGTGGATCACCTCTGGGCTCACGCGCGCGCACGCCTTGGCCCCATCCTCTGCAACCTTACACGAGCTCCAAGGCTCGGCGAAATTGATGTCAAGCGTCACAGGTTGATCATGGCGATCAGCGTGCGCGCTCGCACGAGTCACGAACGCGATGGCGATGCATACGCAGAGCCAACGCGCGCGTGACGAACGAAAGGCGCGCATGCAACAACCACGACGCATTCGCACGCTTCACGCGCGCGCAATCGTCGTCGCGCGCGCGGCGACGATCGCGATGACGACGCCGAGTGATTCGTGCGCTATGCGTCGCGCGCGTGCTCGCCGTCGCCGCGCGCGGTCGTCGCTGCGGGAAAAGATTCGGCGCGCTCGAAGCAGCGCACTCTGACGCCACTGTGCGCCCGGAACGCAGTTTTCGCGTGCGCCATGGTGTGCACGCGCTGCGAGCAGCAGATGCGCGCGTCGAATAAGACGTCGGCGTTGATCACGAGCGCGCCCATAAGGCGGCGCGACTTGGCGCTCGGCACCGTCGACGCGCTGGTCGATCGAAGGCCAATTAATGAAAACAAAGCTTTGGCGGCGAAACGGCGCGGGCCGTACGGCGTCGGTGGGCGCGATGGCGCCGCGGGCGCGGCGGGGACAAAGTGTAAGGTGTGTATGTGCTCATTGCACGGTGGGAACATGTATTGTAATCCGTGTGCGCACAGCAAAGGGGTGTGCGCGCGGTGCGGCGTGGTCATCATGGATACGTCCATGTACAACGGCCACGATACAGCGTCGACGGACGAGAAGGCGGCACTTTCGGCGAGGGTGGCGGCCGCACCTGGAGTGAAAGATAGGCGTGACGTGTGCACAGAGGATTTAGAAGCAAAGCCGCAGGAGGATGTTGGCAAGAAGAAGGTTGCGTCGAAAAAAGCAGCGGCGGCGGAGGAGACGTCGGCGCCAGCCGAGGCGGCGCCGACACCGCTCGCTGGGCCTACGAGTGCGGCTGATGTCGCGCGAGAGATGGGGCAGGCGGCGAATGGTGGTGCGGTGAGTGGTTGGAGGTTTGACAAGGCGAGTGGGTACTTTTATGACGTCGCCGCGCAGGTATATTACGACCAAAAGACGGGTGGATATTTTGATTGTAAGACACAAACGTGGACGATGCCAGAAGCTAAAACAAAGGCTGAAATGCAAACTGGACGCGCGACGGGAACTTTCAAAGAGGGCACGCGAAAGCCCGATAGGTTTGGATTGTGAGCACTTCGTAGCTACCGGTAGCAATAGTTTAGGATAAATTAGCGATTTTGATTTACTTGTTTGACAAAGTTTTTCTATCTTCTATTGGGGTTGCGATCAAATCGACATTGACATTAATTACCACTGACGTTGAGCATCAACCACTCCACAGATTCTTCCATGTCCCCGTCGCACGCGGCGAGCGCGTCTTGGCAGTGACGCTTGGAAAATCCCATGGCCATGAGCGACGCCACGCCCGCGTCGTCCGTCTTTGTCTTTTTCCCATTCTTCTTCCCGCTCGCTGGTGTCGTCGCCTTGGTGCGCTTCGCAGGTGGTTCTTTGTTCGGCGTCGCCGCCTTGGCTGGGGTTTCGATCAACTGCGTACGCAGGCCGTCGACGCGTCGTCGAAGCGCCTTGAGCAGTATAATCTTTTGCGCTTTGCTCAACGTGTCAATCGACAATGTCATCATGTCTGCTTTGATCGTGGTCATCGAATCGATTCCACCAATACCACCACGATGGTGATTCTTCCCCATGTATGTCGCCGACCCTAACGCCGCCGCACGTGGAGGCTCCGGTAACTCAATCGCCTCAACTTCTTCCGGCGACAAACCATACTTTTTCAAATTTTCCTCCCGAAGTTTATTTAACTCATCCTTCGAACGAATCCCACCTTGGTTGGTAATCAACCCATTCTTCCGCACGCACCCCTCGAGTGCGTCGTTATCATTACGAATCGCATCAATGTCAAGTTTCAAACCAGAATACTCCGCGAGCGACTGCTTCCCGAGCAACCGCTGCGTCTGTCCATTCAATTGCTGAATCTGTTTCCCTGGCAGCACGCCAGAGTCAACAATCTGCACCCACTTCCCGACGCCAAACTTCTTCAAGCATTGTCGCAGCGCAAGACACTCCTCCTTGGTCCAGCCCGGGCTCGGGGTAAAATTCCACAGCGACCTCGCGTCGCCAATCTTTGGCCCAGCACCGTCAGCCATGGTGACGAGCTCAATGTCCTCGCGGTCTCGTCCTCACCGTCACTCGCGCGCGAATGATCCCCGAGCGATTGCCTACGTTTGCGCGTACTCACACGCGTGCGTCGGCGGCTCGCGCGCGGGCGTATTGTGGCGACAGCTCGCGTGCGTGTGCAACTTTTCAAATTTTTCAAAAACAACACGCGACACCAGCACGCTGAGCTCAGCACGAAGGCGTCATTTGACGGCGCACATGATCGCCGCGCTCGTCTCTGTGGCGCCCATGCGCGCCCACCGGGCATTTGCCGTCACTCGCGCGCGCGCCGTGGCGCGTAGAAGCGACGCGTGCGATGGGCGCTCGCTGTTTAGCGGCGACTCGAGCACTAGGATTTCCCAGGACATCGATGCCGATACCGCTTTTGTTGCGGGCATGGTGCGCTTCTGGCTCGATGAGGAGTGGCAGTTCGGGGCGCAGATTAACGAGGACATTGGGCAAGCAGCTGGGAAGGCGTATGCGGATGCGCAGCGCGCGATGGCGGCGGAGGGTGACGAGGAAGAGGTGCTGCAGAGACTGGTCATGAGCATCGCGGGCGATTTGATGGCGTTTGATTTTAGCGATTCCTTCGTATCTGCGTTTGAGGTGGCGAATAAGGTGATTGAAATGCTCATGTTGCGCGCGGGGAGCGAGGTTTGTTGCGTGTCCGAGGAGGATATCACGAGAGAAGCGAGATATTTAGCATCTTTGGAGACGCCGCCGTGAGTCTCTGAAGACGCGCGGCGCGTTTAGGCAACCGCGCGAATATTTAGATTTGCCATTAAGATTTGTTGCGTTGGCTTTGTGTAATTAGTATTTATTCAATTCTTCAAGCGATCGTCGTTACACATCGTCGACAAGTGCCAAGGTCTCGTCGCGCGAGCGCGATCCAGCCTCACAGTCGGTCGCACCGCGCGCGCGCGTCATGCCTCCGATGCAAAAACTCATCGACACCTCCCCGGGAGGTTTAGCCCGGGCCGTCGTTCTCGCCATTGCGCTCTACGCCGCCGTCGATATTCGTCTCTACGCTGTCAAAGGTACGCATAACCAACACGAAATCGTCATCTTGATGTGTCACGCGCGCAATCATCGTGCGCGTTTCCGACACTGACTTTCTCGCGTTTTCGCGCGCACAGAGTACGGACGAATCATTCATGAGTTCGACCCGTGGTTTAACTTCCGCGCCACGCAATACCTCGCCGAAAATGGATGGTTGAAGTTCCGCACGTGGTTTGATTACATGTCCTGGTACCCGCTCGGTCGCCCAGTGGGGACGACGATCTATCCGGGCATGCAAATTACAGCGGTGTTTTTATGGCGCGTGTTGAATTTTGTTGGAATTCAAATGTCATTGAATGACGTGTGCGTGTTCTTCCCGGCGTGGTTCGGGGCGGTGGCGACGTATTTAGTGGCTATTCTGACCAAGGAGTGTTCGGGGAGCGGAACGGCGGCGGTGATCGCGGCGGCGGTGATGTCGATCGTTCCTGCGCATACGATGCGATCAGTCGCGGGAGGGTATGATAATGAGTCATTGGCTGTGACGGCTATGTGCTTGACGTTTTACTTGTGGTGCCGATCGTTGAGAAATGCAAAGTCGTGGCCCATTGGCGCGCTCGCTGGTTTGGGATACACCTATATGACGGCGGCGTGGGGTGGTTACACATTCGTGCTCAATATGATTGGCTTGCACGCGGCGATGTTAGTTATTTACGGACGTTACAACTCAGAGTTACACAAGGCTTACTCACTGTTCTTTGTTATCGGCACGATTGGCGCGTTGCAGTTTCCTGTCGTCGGCACGCTGCCGTTCACGTCTATGGAACAGCTCGGCCCGATGTTGGTGTTCCTCGGGTTTCAAGTATTGGAATTTACCGAGCGCACGATGCCTAAGACTTTGCGTCCGAGCGACAAGTGGACGCGCAGATTTAGAATGTACTTCGCCGCGCTCTTAGTCCTCGTTGTTACCGTGCAAGCGCTTTCCATGGCGGGTCTGTACAACATTAACGGCATGTCCGTGCGAGTGAAGAGTTTGTTCGTCAAGCATACGAAAACTGGCAACCCTCTTGTCGACAGCGTTGCCGAACATCAACCTGGTTCGCCCGATTCATACTATCGATTCTTGCACATCAACTACTACATAGCGCCAATTGGATTTGTGTGCTCAGCGGTGCACTTTATGTATGAAGGATCCGCTGGAAGCATGTTTTTGCCTTTATACGCCGCCGTTGCGTATTACTTTGCCAATCGCATGGTTCGATTGATTATCTTTTTAGGCCCTATCGCGGCGTGCTTAGTTGGCGTGTGTATTGGGTACGTCATTGAAGATTCCATCGCAATCGCGACGGAAATGACGTTAGAGGAGAAGGACGCGACGGCAGATGAAGACGCCGACGCTAAACCGGCGTTGACTCCGTCCAAGTCCAAAAAGGACAAGAAAAAGGCGCCCGTCAAACCCACGAAGTCGCTCAAAGAAATAATCAAGGGCGGTGCGCACAACTGGTGGAATCGCTCATCAACCAAGACGGCGCGCTTGATTTGTTCTGCGCTCTTTTTGACGCGCACCGCGTACTCTGTGTCCACGTTCATCAGTTACTCTCATCAAATGGCGCAAGGCATGTCCCAGCCGAGCATCATGTTTAAGGGTCAGTTACAAACGGGTGAAACCGTGATTGTGAGAGACTATGTCGATGCTTATGAGTGGCTGCGTGATAACACTGCTGAGGACGCTCGCGTCATGGCGTGGTGGGATTACGGCTATCAAATCACCGGCATTGCCAACCGCACGTCCATCGCGGATGGCAATACTTGGAACCATGAACACATCGCAAACTTGGCGCGCATGCTGACCACGGACGAAACCAAGGCGCACAAGGTTATTCGTCACTTAGCAGACTACGTTCTCGTGTGGGCTGGCGGCGGCGGCGACGATATGGCGAAAAGTCCGCACTTATTCCGCATCGGCGCCTCCATCGGGAGCGGTCGGGCCACGGCAGTTGACATGGACAAGATCACCAGTACGTTCGGCGTTGACCGCTCGGGGCGCCCGACGCCCAAAATGGCGGCATCGTTACTTTTCAAGCTCGTCTCCCCGCAAGGCGCAGTCGACGCGAGTAGATTTCAAGAGGTGTACTCGTCCAAGTACCGCAAAGTCCGCATTTACAAGGTCGTCAATGTCGATGAGGAGTCCAAAGCATGGGTTGCCAACCCAGCAAACCGCATGTGCGATCACGAGGACGGCAGTGGATTCTGCCCAGGCGCGTACCCGCCGGCGTTGAAAAAGTACCCATCCATCATCAAAACCGCCTACGCAGTGCCCCAATGGATTAAGGACAAGCGCGCGACGGAGCAACGCGCCACGGAAGTCAAGGATGAACTCTAAACATCCTTCTTATTACACCATTAGCTACACATCATAACCAGAACCGTACCGGTAGTTTGTCAAATGAAATCGTACACGTAGTGGAACCGCCAGTCAACACTTTTGGGACACAATCTACGACTGACCGCATTTCGCGCGTCAAGCATCGCGTCCTCGCGTCTGACTCGCGCTTTACACGCGAGCACACACGCGTGACTCGCGCTCTCGCGCACGTGTTCTCTGTATCGCTCGCCCGCCGCGCGCGTATAGGCGTTTGAGCTCGCGACGCCATGGATTACACCGCATGGTTCTCCATCGCGGACGTCGATGGCGACGGCCGCGTATCTGGTGCCGAGGCTGTGCACTTCTTCATGCGCGCAGGTTTACCAAAGAATGAACTCGCCAAGCTCTGGGACGCGGCGGACGCCGAACGCGTGGGGTATTTGGACCAACGGGCGTTTTCAGTGGCGTGCGCGCTCGTCGGCGCATTGCAACAGTACGGGACAATCACACGAGACGCATACGAACGCGCGCGAAGTGGCGCGTTCGGAAGTTTGCCAACTCCTAAGATGCAAGGTTTAGAGCTTCCGTCGATGGTGGCGGCGCGGTATGCCAGAGGAAGTCGTCGGAATTCGTTCGAAGCTGGCGCGAGCGCGCCGCCGCTGGCGCCCGCGACTCAGCCGCGCGCCGCGGCGGCGTTCGATATGAACGCCAACGAGGACTTATTTGCCATGTCTGGCGGGTTTGATGATAGTTTCAGTGTCGCGGCGGCGCCTGTGACAGTGGCGGTGCCGGCGCAATCGAATACGTTTCCGCCTCCTCCGACGGCGTCTTTGACTGTTCAAAACGCCCCAGCGCCTGTTCCGGCGATAGTACAACCACAGCAAATCGTGCAAGCCGTCGAGTGGCCCGTGATTGGACCGAGCGACTGGCAGCGGTACCAGCAAGTGTTTTTGACGAACACGCGAGGTAATCCCGAAGGGCGATTGAGTGGGCAAGAAGTTGCGCCAATTTTACTCGGCTTGGACGCGCCAAAGCACGTGCTCAAGGACATTTGGGAGTTGAGTGATGCCGATAAAGATGGTTCGCTGAGTTGGCTTGAGTTTGTGGTTGCAATATATTTGACTGAACAGGCGCGAAATGGGCGCATGCCGCCACCATCGCTGCCTGCGGGCCAATTTCCGCCGTTTAGCATGACTGCCGGCGCGTCCGTTTCGGCGCAACCGCAGCCGGAACCGCAGCAACCTGCCGCACCAATCTATCAGCCGCAAGCGTCGTTCCAAACGACAGCGACTGGTCTGATGACTCAGGATGCCGCGCGTGCGCAATTACAACATGTGATGACGTCCGCACCGCGCGCTGCGGAGGCAACTGAGGAGTACACATACCGCGGACCAGTGGCAAACGTCGCCGCCATGCCAGAACAAGACCAAGAGCTCGCCGCGCGCGTCAGGGCGAATGCTGAAAGCAACGACCGTGAGTTATGGGAAAGCGAAATGGCCGAGCGGCAAAACAAACTCAGCGCTGCCGCGGCGCAAGAAGTCTTGTCTAACTTGGCGATTTTCACGCGCAAATGTGAAGCCGATTTGACTGAAGCGTCTTATCGCGCGCAAGCCGCTGAAGCCGAAGTTAAGGATATTAAAGCTAAGTGCGAACGAATGCAAGGCATGGTGCAAAATATAATCGATCAAATGGGCGAGCCGATGCATCGTATTGAAGAGGCAAAAAAAGAGTATGATGCGTTGAGCGTGCGGTACAAGGAGCTCGAAGAACGTCACGCCGAGCTAGTGGCGCCGGCATCGAGTGGGACGTCTGCCGTCGAGCAAAACCTGGTCGATATGCGAGAGAAGGTGCGCGCGAAAACCATTGCGGTTGAGACCGAAGAGGCTAGATTGAGAGCGGGTGCGTTTGCGTCATCTACTGCCGCCGCGCAACAATCATCGCTGGAAACCAAGCGTCAAGACATCGCGCTCGCCGAGCACCAGCGTTCGTCATCCTTCTTCGACGTGAGCGCGCCAGTGCCGCCGCGCGAGCGAGCGCCTGTCGCAATGAGTCCCGGCACGAAGGATGGTAGAGAATCATTCGACGCCTGGGACAACTGGGCCACGACATCGCGTGCGGAAAAAAACACGATGGCAACGGCGACGGCGACGCCGCATCGTCGCTTCCCGTCTGAAATCCCCGCCGTCGCCGCCGCGCTCGGCATCCCCAGCGACACTGGCGGTGGCGGATTTTTTGACAGTCTCGATGATGACTCTGATCCCTTCGGTGGGGGCGTTCCCGCACCACCGCCTCAAAAATCCTCACCCGCGAATTTTGTGGCGGATTTCGCGGCGCCAGACGCGTCCTTCGATGACCCGTTCGGCGCGCCGCCGCCCACGCCCCCCGGCGCCGACCCATTCGCTCCAAGCACAGACGCGCACGGCGATGACGACGTCGATGATCCATTCGGTGCACCGCCACCGACGCCGCCACCCGCGAACAACGACCCATTCGCCCTGTAGCCGTCCCGTAGCTCGTCCCAAGAATATTCATAATCATCTTGTCCCCAGACTCTGTCGCCATGTTAAAGAAACTCGCCTCGCGCAAAGACCCGGTGACGACCACGCGCAAGGTGACGTACACGATCCGCGTGCACGCTCTCGACCCGTGGCCGCTGACACTCGCAAACGGGAGCGCGCGGAGCCAAAGTCTCGCGATTGGTTGGGCCAGAGGCCACGGCAAGCGCGGCACCACGCGCGTCGTTCGCGGTGCGCCGAGCGACGCCGATGGCGCGCGCGCGGCGAAATACACGTTTGAGCATGAGTTCACCGTGGAGTGCACGATGACGGTGCACCGAGACGGTGGGGTGAAGACGAAAGGGCTGGAGCTCGCGGTGCTCGCGGTGCCCGAAGACGCGACGCCGGGCGAGCGCGTAGAAAGCGTACCCGTGGGCGCGGTCAACGTGGATTTAGGCATGTACTTGAACGCATACGATGGCATGAGTGATGGGTATGACGTGAACACGAGCGAAGGCGTGCTTCGCGCGGTGGGTCGGGCGCCAAAGTTGTACGTATCCGTTGCGGCGCGCGCGAGCGGGGAGGTTCCGGCGACGCTGAGAGAGCTTTCGAGCACGTCTGTAGTGCGTAACGTGTCGTTATCTCCGCAGCGGCGAGATGAGCCGACTGAAGTGGCGCGGGACATGCAAGGTACCGGTTATCAGTGGGCTTCATCGAGGTTTAGACCGGATGAGGAATCGAACGCTGCGGCGCAGTCGACGACGCCGGCGCCGGATCAAGCCGCGGCGCTCGCGTCGATGGCGAGCATGTTTAAGAAGCGCGAACAGCCCGCGATGACGACCAACGAAGAATCGGTGAGCGGGACGCGCGAAGGTTTGATGAATACACCGCCGGTGGAAGAGGACAGCGCTGAGCGCTCGGCGCTTTTTGGCATCGCGCCGCCGCCGAGAGCGACATTCGTGGCTCGGGACGAAGAGGAGCGCGAGGCTGAGAGCAAGGACATTGCACGCGACGATATTCCAGAGGACGACGCGGAAATCGCCGCTGCACGGGCTGAACTTTTCGGTGCTGCGACCGTGAAGACCGAGACGAACGTCCCCGATGTCGATTCTGACGGATTCTTGCTTGACTCAGATTTGGAATCCGAAGACGAACGCGCCGAAGACGAACCAGAATTCGCCACGCCAGCGGCGGTGAATGATGAAGCCCAAGAGCTTGCGCGTGCTGAAGTTGCGCGTAAGGCTGCGGAAGATGCGGCGAGGGAAGAAGAAGAAGCGCGGCGCATCGCCGAAGAGGACGCGCTCGTGGCCAAACTCGAAGCGGCGCGCAAGGAAGCCGAGGATGAAGCGCGTCTGCTCGCTGAGCAGGAAGCTCTCGAAGTTCAACGCGTCGAGGAAGAGCGACGACGCGTTGAAGAAGAAACTCGGTTGGCGCACTTTGAGTTGGAACGACAGCGTGCAGAAGAAGAGGCTCGACGACTCGCCGAGCAAGACGCGTTCGAGGAGGAGCAACGTCAAAGAGCCGAAGAGGACGCCGCTCGCGCGGAAGAAGAACGACGTTGGGCTGCGGAAGCTGAAGTCGAACGCGCACGCGTTGCCGCAGAAGAATCAAAACGCGCGGCGCGTGAACATGAAGAGGCGCTTCGTGTTCAGCGAGAGCTTCAGCTCGCCGAAGAAAAGGAGGAAGAGGCGAGAATGGCGAGATTGGAGGAGGAGCGCGTGCTCGCCGTTCGCGAACACGAACAACGCTTAGCCGAAGAGCGCGCTATACAAGCCGCCGAGCAAGCTGCAGCGGTAGCGGCGGCAGCTACGGCGGCGGCAGCGAGCCACGAAAAGGAGATGACCGAAGCTGCCGAAATTTCAGCCGACGCGTCTTCGGTGCTCTTCGCCGACGACGACTCCACGATGCTTAGAACGCCATCGCATTCGAACGCGGATGGCGATGCGTTTTACACGCCCGCAGCGCGTGGCAGTCGATTTGCCGAGTCCGCAGTAAAGTCAAGCTTAAGTCGCGACTTGGAAGATGAACTTGTTAGCATGTCAATTTGCGACGCGCTCATCCACGGCGCCCCGGAGAGCACGAGCTTTACGCCGGCGCTCAGCCTTCAAGATCGCGTTACCGCGGTGAGAAACGCGCGCGGTCCGGATGGCGCTCAAAACGAGTTGAATCGTATCGTCGATGCGTTTCAAGTCGCCATCAATGGCGCGCAAGGCGTGAATGCGGCGCGATTGACGTTCATCTGTGCTCAACTCGTGGCGTTGCGCGTCTGCCTCGCCCCGATGGACGACATCGATGTTCACGCCGTGATTGAGCTCGAAATCGTCGCTCGAAACGCCGCGTTCGATACCGTTTGGGCTCAAACATTCCAATCGTTTTTCGTGCCTAAGAGCGCAACGTTTGGCTTGCTCAACGTAACGCTTAATGGCGACGGCGAGCGCGTCGGCCGCGCGTGGGCGTCAATGTTTCAATTCGCCAAGGCTCGCCTCGGTGTCGACGCTGTGCACGACACCGCGGACGTCGCAGGGAGTTCGTCCAAGTTGCTCATCAAGCAACTTCAAGACGGCATTCTTATCGATTTGCTGCTCGCGTTAGACGAACGCGTACTCAACGTGTTGATTGGCGAAACAGCAGACGCCGACATCGCGGCGAAAATTCCGGGCTGCGGCGCGTTGACTTTTTCAGCGGGTGCCGAATTAAAGCGCGCCATTTCGCCCTTAGCCAAAGCAGCAATTGACTGTGGACTAGGGAAGAGCGTTGATGATCTCATCCCGCGTCTTCGCGCAACGGCAGACATTTGCATGATCCCCAAGGACGCGCTCGTGGACGCCAAGCTCCGCGACGACATCGTCTGCGGCGCGCTCGACGCCCGCGAACTTCACGGCATCATCACCAATTTCACGCCCGATGATTTCGCACCCCAGCGTGTCGACCAAAGCGTCATTGACGCCGTCATCGCCAGCGCCAACGCTTCAAGCAACGCACCGCCGCGCCCGCGTCGCAGCAGCGTCGACTACGTCCCGGCGACGTCTCAAGGCGCGCCTTGGATTTCCGCGCTCGCGCGCGCGTTAGCCTCCAGCGACGGCGCCGCGCTCAAACTGTCCAACCTCCCACCCTCGTGCGCGCACGCGCGTCGATGGACCATCGTCGCCGACGCGCTGAATACCTAGAACACTCGCATCATCTAGCATTGTGAAACACGCTTTGGCTTTGGCTTGGGGAAGCTGAATATTCCTTTACACTTTCCGCGAGCTCACGTCATTCTCGCGCACGACGACGATGGTCAAATCGCGCGCACTCAAGACGTACGCGAAAAAGAGCTGGGAACCCGAACTTCGCGCGCGCACGGCGAAGATTTCCCGCACCGGCGACTTTATCAACGACCAGAATCTTAAAATAAGATGGTACTCTTGGGACGTCCCGGACCCGCAGGCGATCGTCGTATTCGCGCACGGGTTGGGCGTGTACGGCTCATTCGAGATGCTCACCGCGAGACCAATCGGTGGTGTTCGCGAGCACTACGCCGGGTCGTGGCCTGAGAGGTTCAACGCGGCGAATGTGAGCTTGTTTTGCATCGACCACCAAGGGCACGGGCGAAGCGACTCTTCGCGTCCGGGCACGCGATGCTACTTTGAACGCGCGGATGACTTGGCGCGCGATTTCACACAGTTTGTCGAGCTCATTAAACGCGATAGCAAGCGACCAGTACCGGTGTTTATGATAGGTTCAAGCTTAGGAGGTCTCGTTGTGGTCAAGGCGGCGATCGCGACGCCGAGCGTCGCGTCGGGCGTTGTCGCGCTCGCGCCGTGTATAAGTTTAGATCGTATTAGCAAAGGCACAATGAATCGCGTGTTGTTACCGATTCTCGGATTTGTCAGCGCGTGGTTTCCAACGCTTCCTCTGGCCAAGACTATAGCGAATGCGAGGTTTCCATTGACGCAAGCCGAAGTTGAACGGGACGCGCTCACGTGGCCGTCGGGTAAAAAGCGCACCCGCGCCCGCGTGGCGAAAGAACTCTTAGACAGCACGTTTGAGTTTAAAAAACCAGGCGTGTTAGAACGAATCACCATGCCATTGATTGCGTTTCACGGCAAGGATGATCAAATGACCGATCCTTGGGGGAGTCAAATGCTCGCGGACCGCGCGAGCTCGAGCTCGAGCGAGGTGCGATGGGTGGACGACGTCTTTCACGACTTGTGCCACGAGAAACCAGGATGCGATGTGTTGTGCGACGAGATCATCGAGTGGTGTCGCGAACGCATCAACGACAAACTCGCGTTGTCGTCGTCGTCGTCATCGTCTAGCAATAAGCGCGCGAAAACCACCAGAGTCGCGAAACGCGAGGCGCGTCCGCGAGCTCCGCGGCGCGCGTCGAAACCATCCAAACCATCCAAAACCGCACCCACCGACGAGCCAACGCGCCGTACCCGGCGTGGTGTGTAATAGTATCATATCATTGTTTCTTTCATAACGAAAATATGCACCATGCGTGCGTCGTGCATCGCGTCAGTCGCCTTTGACGTCGTCCCGGTGGTCTCGTAAGTATCACATTCAAAACGGCCCGTGTCGTATCGCAACACCAATCGCACCTCCGGAACGACGCGCGTCACACGCGCGCGCCGCCGCTCGCCCCGCGAACACGCGCGCGAACGGTGCGCCATGGACCCTTCGTCTACGCATATCACGCCGCGGCGCCGCGCGCGCGCGTCATCGCGACACGCGCGCGCATCGACGATCGCGACGCTGACGCTGACGGTGTGCGCGATCGCCGCCCCGAATCGCGCGCACGGCGTGAAATTCGGGCAAGATTTCACGGATACGCTGAAAAAGAAACCCGAGGCGCTCAAGGGACCGACGTACGCGCGGGATTTTGAAGGGACGCAGATATTTGCGGATGATTTATCGACGATGTACATGCACGGGCTCACGTGCGGGGCGTGCATGGCGGTGATGAATGAAACAAAGACGCTGTACGATCATCTCGTGGAGACGAAGTATCATGACCCTGAGGACGTGACTGGGACGAGTATTTATGAGTACATGCGTGAGGCTACGGAACCGGAGGAGTTTTGTGATGGGAATGTGCTTGGGGAGAAGTACGGGTTGGACGCTGCGGACGGCCAAGCGGCGGTGTTCGCGTGGTTGAGGTTACAAGCGGTGTCGCAATTGCGATTGCATGGGCAATTCGAGGGCACGGTGATGGGCAAAAAGGCGATGATGGCGTTGAATGAGTATCGCTGGGCGATTGATCTTGGATTGTTAGGATATAATTTGTTTACGTTGCTAGAGGAGGGCGAGGAGAGATTTGATCCGGTGGCGTTGGCAGAGGCACGGGCAAAACAGGAGGAGGAAGGAACGGTGGATGACGACGACGATGACAACGATCAGAATGGTGACGAGTCGGCAATGTTGCAAAAGCAAGATACGTCGTTGTTCGTACAACGATCGTTGAAGACGCATCCGTATCGTATCGCGAGACAAAAGATGAAGCTCGAACAAGTGTGCTACGACATCATGAAGAGCCGTCCCTACATTCAGAATCTTTTACACCACAAGTTACGTCGGGATCGACACTACAGCGTGTGCCACCAGCTGAAAAAGTGCGTGTGGAAAACCCCGGAGGAGCTTCATCAGATTGAGATCGCGCGCCGCGATTATTTGTTGCAACTCGAGCGTCAACAGCAAAGAGAGGAGCTTTAACAAAAGCGCAAGCGCGCAACCGCTCGGTAATGAATCACCACCACAGTACCATAGTTTACCATTTGCATGAAGCCCTTTGTAAAATTTCAAATATATCTATCCTCTAAGAAACCGCCAATAAAGATTGTTTCGCTTGTGCAATAAAATCACAACGCGATTCTTCTTTGGCACGGCGCGGAACGAACATCTCTCGACGATTATTTCTTTATACAGCTTAGCGACGAAGAACCGATACGCTCGCGATTCACCGATGGCCCACATTTCGAACGCGTGTGTATCGAACACCACGTGTAAATTCTTCGCACTGATGGATTCGGGCGTCGAGATGCGAAGCTCCATGGTCATGTCCTCTTCGCATGACTGAAAATTGTTCAATTCGACGCGCTCGAAACGCGAAGGCACGACGCTCGAGGCATCGATGAGTGCGTGGCGTGCGTGTTCTATAGGTAATCTCTTCACGACTTGTTTATCTGGCGATGTATTGGGCGTCACTGGGCCTCGAACAATGTCGTCGACGTCGTCGGCGTGCGCGGGCTTCGATGCGGCGCGGTATGGATTGCCTTTCTTCGTGAGCGTCATGGTTTGATACTTTTTCAATGCGTCGACGATGTTCTTTGCCGCCATTCGATGCCCGACAGGGTAATCTGACCCGGGTCCGATTGTGAGTGCAGCGTAGGCGCCAGTGACAAATAATGACGTATTCGGCCATCGACATCCGCCGTTACCGCCCGCGGGCGCGAAGCCGCCGGGACCGTGTTCGTAATCAAATGTTTCGTCCGCCAACGCCGGTAATCCACGAGCAATTTCGACTGAGGTCGTTGCGATCAACGTTCGAAGCGCAACATCGTGCGTGATATCGACGACTTCACCGCATGCGATCCAAATTTCGTCGTACATGGCGCCCTTTTCTTGTTTAAACGCTTCAACCGAATCCGGCGGCGCGCCCGTGTCCCGAAGTCTTTCGTACATTTTGGTTTCAAATTCCATCGTTGCCTCATCTGTGGGCGCAATTCTCGTGAACCATCTGTGCTTGCTTGCGTCCCACTCGGCACCGAGTACGTTGTGCTGCTCAATGATGGAGAGCACGTTTCGTTCGCTCGATGACTCGTCGATGAGACGCAGATAGGTGTGCTCGTTAACGCTCGCCTTTGCCTTGTACGAATCAAGCATCTCGGCTTTCCGCTGCGCATCCGCACACGCGTGAAATTTACGCAACCCCTTGCATCCAAAGTATTGAACATCGCATTCAAATTCGCGCACGTCTAGTAGTCGCCGCGAGAGGAGCGTGACGGATTTCGCGCCGCGTCGAGTCGCCTCGAGCGCGAGCGTCGCCGCCGACATCCCACCACCGACGACTAAAATAGTCTTATCCAGCACCCTGCCTTCAACGCTCACATCGACATCATTCGACGTCATGATGCCACACGCCACACCGCTGTGACTGTCGTACGATGGATGTGCCAAACGATACGACGCCTTGGCGTCGATGATCCAAGACGGCGCGCGAGGTTGCGAATACTTTGGCGTCCAAACGCACTGCGCTGCAAGCACACGCTCGCCTGAATCTAATGTCAACAATACCGCACCATATCGCACGAGAGGATCTACGCATTGAAACTGCCCAATCGCGTCCTCGTCAATCATCTGTACATCCGCGACGACGCCTTTGACGAGACGGACGCCGCGCATGTGCTCCGCCACCATCCTCGCGCAATATTCCGCGTACACCTTGACGCTCGGCACTGGCGCATACGCCTCACTCGTGCGAACAATTTCATCCTGCCGCCCGAAATCCTCGACGAAGCGCTCGAGCCCACACGCCGACGCGAACGGATGCTGCGTCACCGCGCAGCGCACGTGCGAGGCGCCCGACCGCAAGCACCGCCGAGAAAACGCGTGCAACCACGCGCCAGAAGGGTCAATCACCACCGTCTGCGCGCGCTTCGCCTCGGGTAGACGCGCGAGCACGGCAATCGCGCCTCGTCCGCTGCCGACGACGACGAGCGGGGCGTATTGCGGCTCCATGATGCCGAACGCCTCGGCGGGACGACGCGATCGAGGCGCGTGTGACGCGCGTCGACGTCGCCGTTCGATGCGAGACCGCGCGCGAACGGTGTGTTGTTTTTTTGCCGTCGCGCGCGCGAGTCGTACGAAGCGCGTCGCGGTGTGTGGGGTCGTGTGAACGCGCGTCAAGTCGCGTCAGCGTGCGTTTTATTTTGAAAAAAAAAACGCACATTTTGCGCGGCGTACGGCGCGCGCGTTAATGAAACCGCGGTTTAACATGACAATTGCCTACGTGATTTGAAGCTTCCTATGGTAATAAACACTCTCGCACTGACGCCCGACGGTCAGCGCACCTCGACGCGACGCGCTCGTCGCGACGTTGTCGGGGTCGGTCTCGACGCTCGAACAGAGCGCCGAACGCCGACTGACTGACGCTTCGTCGCGACGAAAAAATAAATGGTCTTTGCGTCGTTTACTTGATTCGCAAACCAAGGCTGGTCATGGTCTTGACGTATTCAGCGTTGTTACTCTTCGATAAGTAGTTTTGGAGACGGCTACGTTGACCCAAAAGCTTCTTCAACCCGCGTTGGGTGGCGTAATCCTTCTTATTCTTGATCAAGTGCGCGGTGAGGCCTTCGATGCGCTTGGTCAAGAGCGCAATTTGCACCGCGGAAGAACCCGTGTCGTCTGCGCGCGAAAGGAGGACGAAAACACACGATACGATCAATCGTCAGTCACGAACTCGCGCATGAAACCACACCACGACGCGAATATATAGGCGAAACTACGCGCGCGCGTCGTGACCCTCTCTTTGAGGCGTACGTACTCGCACTCTTTTGGAAGCCACTAACTTCGCTAATCGCCGGTCGCGTGCGCTTATCCGCAGCGACAACTTGGAGAGCACCTCTCTTCGTCGCTTGCGTCTTCTTACTCGCGAACGAGCTCGAGGCGTTCGACTTCACGGCTGTTTTAAGGGTGGAAAAGCGCAGATAAGGGGTTAGGGTCAACGCTGAACCCATGCGCGACAAAACCATGCGTGACGCGTCACCGTGCGCTCGAACGCTCGCGCGCACGCGCGCGTACGATGTACACTATTTCAACGCACGCATCACTCGCGCGCGCGCCGCGCGCGACGCGTCGCATCGCGCGCGAGCGCGGTGCAACGCCCACGAGGCTGCGCCGCCTGGGCCACCGATGATGACGACGCGTGCATCCACATCATGCACCCGTACGCGCGCGCGCGAACGACGCGAACGACGCGAACGACGCGAACGCATCGAGCATCGAAAACGAATGACGACGTACCGATGCGGGCTTGGGTGGCGTTGACGGCGAACATGACGCACGCGTGGGGTGGAATGGCGACCGCGACGCGGGCCGTCGGCCCCAAAACCCTTGAGAGTTTTTACCCCATATGTATATAGACTTTACGTGCCTCACACTAGTGTGTAAGGCTCCGATTTTCTGAAATGTGACGACGTGCGTGTGTGTGGCTCGAATCGGCATACTCGTCGCACAGTATGACGCCCACGTGCACCGCGGACGACAGCCGTTTTTTTTTGCGTT